>Ga0134079_10000008_pt1 | contig 123121 bp, 124 predicted proteins | sample 15_taG_2_FD_119770 | JGI IMG/M metagenome (GOLD analysis project Ga0134079, IMG submission 119770) | Grasslands soil microbial communities from the Angelo Coastal Reserve, California, USA - 15_D_Rain_40cm_2_09182015 | ecosystem: Environmental > Terrestrial > Soil > Grasslands ...
ATGAAGTCATCAAAGGCGGCCCGGCCGACGAAGCTGGGGTCAAGGGCGGCGACACTTCGGCGACGATCAAAGGCGCCAGCGTTAGGCTCGGCGGTGACGTGATTACAGAGGTCAATGGTCACAAGATCAACGGGATGGAAGAAGTAATTAACGCGGTCAATGCCGCATCCCCCGGCGACACGATGGAGCTGACCGTCGATCGGGATGGCAAGCCGAAGACGATCGCTGTGACGCTTGGTGTGCGGCCGCCTTCGGCCGAAGAAGTGCCGTCGCGGTAAGCGTGCCAGAGAGAGGAGGCGGACCCCCTCCTCTCTCAACTTTTTCGCTGTGGTCGTCCTGGTGATCGCCCCGGCCTGATGACGAAAAAGTACAAGCCGTTCGGAGGGGGTCCGCCTCCTCTCTCACGTACGCTTGTAGAGATGAGGGTGAAGATCTGTGGTGTTACCAATTTGGACGACGCGGCTGAGGCTGTGCTGCTTGGGGCTTGGGCTATCGGCCTGATTCATTTTTCGGAGAGCCCGCGCTCGGTTGAGCCCGATGAAGCTGTGCGGATTTCGGCTGCGTTCCGGCGCAAGTGCGAGGTTGTTGGGGTCTTTGTGAATCCTGAGCTGGACGAGGTTGCCAAGGCGGTAGAGGACGCCGGGCTGACCATGGTGCAACTGAATGGAGAAGAGGGGCCGTCGTTCTGCGGCGAGGTGGCGCGCAAAACCGGGGTCAAGGTGGTTAAGGCGGTGCACGTGTCCAGCGCCGCCGACATTCACGCGGCGGAGACCTTTCGCACTGACCTCCACCTCTTCGACAAAGGCGCGAAGGGCCTCTGGGGTGGCACCGGCGAGAGTTTCGACTGGGGTCTGCTGCGTGAGCGGCGCTCCGAGATTCCGGCGATTCTCGCCGGTGGGTTGCACCCCGGCAACGTCGCCGAGGCGATTGCCGTCACGCATCCATATGCGGTCGACGTCGCCAGCGGGGTCGAGGCTGAGCCGGGTCGCAAGGACCATGCCGCGATGGCCGCCTTCTTTGAGGCGGCGCAGCCTAGACGGTTGGCTCCACGACAGGGCACGCCTGGATGACGTGCGTGGCGCTGCGCATCTCTGCGTCTTCGGGCTTGCCTTTGGCACCACCAAAGGCTGCGCCCTCATCCTTGATCTGCTCGACCACGCACGCCCCCAGTCGCACCCTGCCATGAAGCCAACCGTCTAGCGTTAGCGCGCAATGAGCCCTGCCATAGAGGAGAGATTCGGCCCCTACGGCGGCCGTTACGTTCCCGAGACGCTGATCCCTGCGCTCGACGAGCTGACGGCGGCCTGGGAGCTGGCGAGTGGCGATGAGGACTTCCGCGTGCGGCTCGCGTCGCTTCGCCGTGACTTCATCGGCCGGCCGACGCCGCTGTACCTGGCCGAGCGACTCTCCGAGCGGGCCGGGCGCCGGGTTTACTTGAAGCGCGAGGACCTAGCCCATACCGGCGCCCACAAGATCAACAACGCGGTTGGCCAGGCGTTGCTGGCGCAGCGAATGGGCAAGCCGCGGATCATCGCCGAGACCGGCGCCGGTCAGCACGGCGTCGCGACTGCAACCGCCTGCGCCCTGCTCGGCCTCGAGTGTGTCGTCTACATGGGCACCGAGGACATTCGGCGCCAGGCGCCGAATGTTGAGCGAATGAAGTTGCTGGGGGCGGAGGTGGCGCCGGTCGAAGCGGGCGCCCGGACGCTCAAGGAGGCCGTCAGCGCAGCAATCCGCGACTGGGTCGCAAATGTCGCGACGACCCACTACGTAATCGGCTCTGCAGTTGGCCCCGCTCCGTTTCCGGCGCTTGTCCGTGACCTGCAGCGGGTGATTGGCGACGAGGCGCGTGAGCAGGCGCTTGCTGCGGAGGACGCCCTGCCGGCACGCGTGATCGCCTGCGTCGGTGGTGGCTCCAACTCGATCGGGATCTTCACGCCGTTCATCGGCGACGCCGGGGTTGAGTTGATCGGCGTCGAGGCGGCTGGCGAAGGCCTCAAGAGTGGCCGTCACGGTGCCTCGTTGGGGGCGGGGAGCACCGGCGTCCTGCATGGCTCGCTCTCCGCCGTGATCGCCGATGAGGAGGGCCAGATCCTCGAGGCCCACTCGGTATCGGCAGGCCTCGACTATCCGGGAGTTGGCCCTGAGCACGCGCACCTGCGCGACACCGGCCGTGCTACCTACACTGCGGTGACGGATGTCGCAGCGCTGGCTGCCTTTTCTGAGCTTTCGCGGCTGGAGGGGATCATCCCGGCGCTGGAGTCCTCGCACGCGATCGCCTGGATACTTGAGCACGGTGGTGGGGACGGCTACGACGTCCTTTGCCTTTCCGGCCGTGGCGACAAGGATCTCGCCGAGGTCGTTGCGCTGACTGGTGGGGGAGGGGACGGGGGATGACTCGACGGAGCAACAGCATGGAGGCTCCGTCGAGTCATCCCCCGTCCCCTCGTGCCGGACAGTCCGGCGGTGGGGGGCTTGATGCAGGGGCGCGCGGCGAGGAGCGGATCGGCCTGGCCTTTGAGAAAGCTGGTGAGGAAGGGCGAGCTGCCCTGATGCCCTACATGATGGGCGGCTATCCCGACCGCGAGTCCTCGCTTGCGGTAGCTGCTGCCTATGTGGAGTCCGGGGCGGATCTGATCGAGCTTGGGGTGCCGTTTTCCGATCCGCTTGCCGATGGGCCGACTATCCATGCGGCTGCGACTGAGGCTCTGGCTGCTGGCGCGACTTTGGAGAGCACGCTTGAGACTTGCGCCTCGGTGTCGGAGCGGATTCCCGTCGTGCTGATGGTCTACTCGAACATGGTGCTTGCGCACGGAGGCGCTGCTGAGTTTGCTCGGCGCGCTGCGGGCGCAAGAGCTGCCGGGGCGATCGTGCCCGACCTGCCGCTCGACGAGGCTGACGAGGTGCGTGAGGCGCTTGCCGGTGCCGGGCTGGCGCTTGTGCCGTTGCTGGCGCCGACCACTCCAGCCGAGCGCCGTTCGCGCATCTGCGCCGCCGCCCAGGGCTTCGTCTACGTCGTCTCAAGCATCGGGACGACCGGAGAGCGTCGGCAGCTTCCTGCCAGCCTGGCGGAGCTGGTTGCCACGACCAAGGCCGACGCAGATGTCCCGGTCGCCGTCGGCTTCGGCATCGGCACCCCGGCTCAGGTGGCCGAAGTGGGCGAGATAGCGGATGGCGTGATTGTGGGCAGCAGGCTGGTGCGGGCGGCAGGAGAAGCTGGCTCTGCTGAATCAGCTGCCCAGGCGGTCGGCAAATTCCTCGGCGACTCCCTCGCCGCGCTCGCCGCGTAGACCACGGCTTCTACTAGGATTCCGGCCGCATGGGACTCGTGGTCACCCTCTTCATGGCGCTCGCCGCAACTACCGTCGGCTACGCCTGGCTCGGCCAGGGCGGCGGCGTCGCCGGTTTGATCTTCTTCGGCGTCCTGCTGATCGGCGCGACGATCAGGGTCTTCAAGCCAAGTAGTTCCTGACGACCCGCTCGCGTCAGGCCCTGGTCGCGATCACCTCGAGGTACTCGGCCTCGAGCACGAGCGCTCGCTCGCCCGCGGTGTTCGCCTGCGCCAGGTAGTCGCGCAGGTCGGTCTCAAGCGCCCCTTCTCCCTCGCTGCCGACCCGCTCGAAGGCGACTTTGACCGGGCCGAAGTAGGTGCGGAAGAAGTCGAGGTAGTGATCGACCGAACGGAACGGCTGACGCGAGATGCGGCGCTCGACCCGCAGGTCGGAGATCTCCTCGCCGAACAGCTCACGAAGTCGGTCCTCGGTGCCCCAGAGCAATGGCGGGTTGAGGCCCGGGGGCGGTGGCGCGTGTTTGGCGACGGTCATGAACATGCCTCCGACGTCGCCATCGGGCGTCCAGTTCCCCATGCCGATCCGGCCGCCCGGCTTGCAGACCCGCAGCAGCTCGGCCGCCGTTTTCTCCTGGTCGGGAGCGAACATCGCTCCAAAGACGGACGTGACGACGTCGAACTCGGCCTCCCCGAAGGGCAGGTCCGCGGCGTCGCCCTCGACGAACTCGATGTCGAGCCGCTCGGCAGCGGCGCGCTCGCGGCCACGCTCGAGCAGGGCCGGGACGAAGTCGACGCCGACCGCGTTGCCCCAGGAACGCCGCGCCACCGCGAGAGTCGCGTTGCCGCTGCCGCAGGCGACGTCCAGCACGCGCTCGCCAGGGATGATCTCCAGTGACTCCGCCAGTTGTTCGGAGGGCATCACCACGAGGTTGGCGACCATCGCGAAATCCCCCTCAGACCAAGTCTGCTGCTGCGCCTTCCTGACTGCATTTAGATCGACCGCGTCGCTCATCTTGCTCCCTTCGTTTTTGCCAACTTAGCGCGCAGCTCTCCGACGGGCCAGCTTTTCTAAGCTGAGTCGATGCGGATTGGCGTGCTTACCGGCGGGGGTGACTGTCCTGGACTGAATGCGGTGATCCGGGCGATCGTGCGCAAAGGGGTTGAACACCTCGGTCACGAGTTCGTCGGTTACCGCGATGGCTGGCACGGTCCGCTGAACGGCGCTAGTGGCCCGCTCGGGGTACCAGAGGTGCGCGGCATCCTGCCCCGCGGCGGAACGATCCTCGGCTCCTCACGGACTAATCCCTTCAAGGAGGACGGCGGCGCCGAGAGGATCGTCGAGAATCTGGTGGGCGACGGGGTCGACGGCCTGATCGCGATTGGCGGCGAGGACACGCTCGGCGTCGCCGCTCGGCTCCACAAGGAGCACGGCGTGCGGGTTGTCGGCGTGCCGAAGACGATCGACAACGACCTCAGCGCTACCGATTACACCTTTGGCTTTGACACCGCGGTCAACATCGCGATGGAGGCGATCGACCGCCTCCACACCACGGCGGACAGCCATCATCGCGTGCTGATCGTCGAGGTTATGGGTCGCCACGCCGGTTGGATTGCCTTTCACGCTGGTCTTGCCGGCGGCGCTAACGTGATCCTCATTCCCGAGCAGCCCTTCGATCTGGAGCACGTATGCGAGCTGGTCGGACGCAGGCTGGAGGCGCGTTTCGCGCCGATCGTCGTCGTCTCCGAGGGAGCCCAGCCGCAGGGCGGCATGCCGGCCAGTCAGGACAAGGGCCTCGACTCCTTCGGCCACGTCCGCCTGGGCGGCATCGCACACTGGCTCGAGGGCGAGATCGAGAAACGGACGGGCAAGGAGACGCGGGCGACCGTGCTCGGCCACGTGCAGCGCGGCGGTACGCCGACCGGCTTCGACCGCGTCCTCGCGACCCGCTTCGGCTTGCACGCCATTGACGCTGCCAATGCTGGCGAGTGGGGCATGATGACGGCGCTGCGCGGCACTGACATCCAGCTGGTGCAGATCAGCGAGGCAACCGCGAAGCTGAAGACTGTGCCCAAGGAGCTGTATGAAGAGGCCGAGGTGTTCTTTGGCTGAGTGGGGGGGGAGGGCCGGGTGACCCCTCCACGAAGGCCGTTGCGCAGCTGGGTCGCTCTCGTGGGTTTGAAGCGCGGTCCCTTGAGCCTTCGTGGAGGGGTCACCCGGCCCTCTCTTCTCATTCGCAAACGAGTCACCGTGGCTGCGGCTTGCCTCTTGCTGCCGCTTCTTGTAGCTGGATGCGGAGAAGGCGATGGTGTGGCTTCGGGTGCGAGCGTGGGCGTCTATGTAGCCGGTTCCCTTTGTGCTGAAGCGAAACGGGAGCTTGCGCGTAGTGGCAGCGAAGCTGGGGATGTACGCATTCGGGTCACCTGCCTTCCTGGCACTGAAAGCTCCCAGGGTCTCGACCTCGCCCAGATAGGAGCAAACGCTCGTCGCGCTACCCAGGACTCCAGCTCGATCGCCTACATAGGCGAACCGACCCGGGCCGCATCCCGCTTCTCAGAATCGATTCTCGAAGAAGCCGGAATAGCCCAGCTATCGCAAACCTCGGGAACCGCAGCGATGAAGAAGCTCCTCCAAGCCGTTAGCGAAGCCGGCGACTCGGGCTCCTTGCGGGAATCGGTCAACGCTGCCTTGGAATAGCTGTCGAGAGGAGGAAGCGGGTGACCCCTCCCACGAAGGCTTAGGGAACCGCGCTTCGAGCCCTGGCAAGGGAATCAGCTGCGCGACGGCCTTCGGGGGAGGGGTCACCCGCTCCTCTCTTACAACAGGTTTTTAAGCGCCCCGTCGATCTCCGGATACCGGAACTTGTAGCCAAGGTCGAGCGCCCGCCGCGGCATCACCCTTTGCCCTCCTCGCAAGACCCTCCCGAACTCACCACCGAATTTGAGGTCGAGCACAAACCCCGGGACTGGAACCGACGCGGGCCGGCCCAGCGCACGTCCGATCGCCTTCGAGAATTCACGGTTCGAGACTGGGTTGGGCGCGGTCGAGTTAATCGTGCCGCTCACCTTCTCGTTGTCTAGCGCCCAGAGCAAGATCCCAACCTCGTCATCGATATGGATCCAGGACATGTATTGGCGCCCACCGGCGATCGGCCCGCCTACGCCCAGCTTGAACGGCGGTAGTAGCTCGCCCAGTAGGCCGCCGCTCGAGTCGAGCACGTGGCCAGTGCGGACGATGACGAGGCGAATGCCCACGCCCTCCGCCTCGTGCGCCGCTGCCTCCCACTCACGCACGACTTCAGCGTCATAGCCTTCGCCCGACGCCGCCGACTCATCGACGATCGCGTCGCCGCGATCGCCATAGAAACCGATCGCCGACTGGTTGACCAAGACCCTGGGCTTGTTCTTGAGCCCGGCGATCGCGGCGATCAGGTTGTGGGTGCCGGTGCGACGGCTCTCCATGATCCGGCGCTTGGCCTCGTCGCTCCAGCGCTGATTGATCTTCTCGCCCTCGAGGTTGACCACGCCGTCGACGTTCTCCAGGGCGGCGGCCGGCGGTCGTTCTAAGGTCGGCTCCCAGGCGTGCCAAACGACGCTTGGGTTTGTGTTGCGGGCTCGGTGGGGGTCGCGCGAGAGTCCGATAACGGTGTCACCGCGGGCGAGCAGCGCGTCGCACAGCGCCGAGCCAATGAAGCCGCTCGCTCCGGTGACCAAGACCTTCACCTAATTAACCGACCTCCACCGTGGAGAAGGTGCCGGTCTCCTCGCTGAAACGGGCAAGACCCTCGCGCTTTGCCTCCTCGACGACCGCTTTCGCCACCATCGGTGCCACCTCGCGGTTAAAGACGCTGGGGATGATGTAGTCCTCGGAAAGGTCGTCCTCGGCGACCACTTCGGCGATGCCGCGGGCCGCGGCGAGCTTCATCTCCTCGGTGATGTTGGGCGAGCCGGCGTCGAGCGCGCCGCGGAAGATTCCCGGGAAGCAGAGCACGTTGTTGATCTGGTTCGGGTAGTCGGAGCGGCCGGTGGCCATGATCCGCACGTAGGGCGCCGCGTCCTCGGGCATCACCTCGGGCGTCGGGTTGGCCATCGCGAAGACGATCGCGTCGTCGTTCATCTTGCCGAGCGCCTCTGCCGAGATGATGCCGGGACCGGAGAGGCCGATGAATAAGTCCATGCCCTCGATCACGTCGGCGGGTTGGCCGCTGAGCTTCTCCGGGTTCGAGTTCTCCGCGTACCAACGCTTGATCCCGCTCATCTCGCCCGACTTGTAATCCTCACGCTCGGTCGAGAGAGCGCCCTGTCGGTCACAACCGACCACGTGGGTTACTCCGGAGGCGAGCATCATCTTGGTCACCGCTACCCCGGCGGCGCCGAGGCCAACCACAAGCACCCGCAGCTGCTCGATCGGCTTGCCAACGATCTTCAGCGCGTTGAACAGCGCCGCCATCGTCACCACCGCGGTGCCGTGCTGGTCGTCGTGAAAGACGGGAATGTCGAGGGTCGCCTTCAGTCTCTCCTCGATCTCGAAGCAGCGCGGGGCGGAGATGTCCTCGAGGTTGATGCCGCCAAAGGTGGGTGCGATCAGTTCGACCGCCTTGATGATCTCCTCAGCGTCCTGGGTGTCGAGGCAGATTGGAAAGGCGTCGACCGCGGCGAACTCCTTGAACAGCATCGCCTTGCCCTCCATCACCGGCATTGCTGCCTCGGGGCCGATGTTGCCGAGCCCGAGAACGGCGCTGCCGTCGGAGACGACGGCGACGGTGTTCTTCTTGATCGTGTACTCGAAGGCCTTGGCACGATCGGCGTGGATGTCCTGGCAGACGCGGGCGACGCCCGGCGTGTAGGCCATCGAGAGGTCGTCGCGGGTCTTCAGCGGGTACTTGTTCTCGACCGAGATCTTGCCGCCGCGGTGCATCTGCATCGTGCGGTCGACGTAGTCGAGCACTTTGGCGCCGCGGGTCGAACCGATCCCACGCAGGATGCGCTCCCAGTGCTCGCGGTCCTGGGCGTCGATCGTGAACTCGCGCACCCGCTTGCCCTCACCGCCGGCGCCCGGCACGAGGTCGACGCCTTGTAGTTGCCCGCCCGCCTCGGCGATCGCCGCGGTCAGTTTGCCCAGGGGCTCTTGTCGCGCGTCGAGCTCGACCCGGATCGTGACGCTGTATTGAGCGCTGACAGCCATGGATGGCTATCGAATCAGATTCCGCCTCCAAGCCAGTGCGTCAGCGTTCAGTACGCTCGGACTGTGGGGAGATCGAAATCGATCGGTTGGGGGAGATTTGAGGTCTCCCGAGCGGTCGTGAGCTGAGCCCTCCTGGCGACTTAGTCGCAATATGTGCGACCAACGCGCCAGGGCCGATGCCGAGGTTGCCACGATTGCGGCGCGGTGTCTCGATACCGTCTTGGCATGGCTGGAGCGTTCCGCCGGGGCTGGGTGGCTGCATTTGCGTGCGGTCTTCTCTGCCTGCTGGCGGTGGCGCCGGGTGCGCAGGCCGTGGAAGACCCTGCCGCTCCGATGTTCCTGCCCTATGCGGTCGACGTGATCGATCTGCAGCTTTCGCCGGAATCGTTCAAAACGCTGGAAGACGAACCCGAGGTCAACTACGTGGACGGCACGTTTTCGATGGCCGAAAGCGACGGAACGCCTGGCGGTCTCGGGCCGTTCTCGACGCCGATTACGGTCGGCATTCGTCTCAAGGGGGGAAATGGTTCGTTCCGCGAGTTGAAAGACGAAAAGGCCGCCTTCAAGATCAAGTTCAACCAGGTGAAAGGGCAGAAGTTCCTGGGGCTGAAGAAGCTGACGCTCAACAACATGGTTCAGGACCCCTCGATGCTGCACGAGACGATGGCCTACGAGGCGTTCCGCGCGCTAGGCGTTCCGGCACCGCGGACCGGCTACGCGAACGTCTATGTCAACGATGTGAACTACGGCGTCCACCTCAATGTCGAGACCTATGACGACATCTCGCTCCCGCATCACTTCTCCTCGACGCAGCATCTCTACGAGGCCGACACGCCGGGAGTCGACGTCACGCCCGGCGGTGCCGGCGCGTTTGAGGTCGACGAAGGCGACGAAGTGGATCGGGCCGACCTCGAAGCGCTGATCGCGGCGGCCGACAGCGCAGCGGGGGACTGGTCCGACGGGATGGCGGCTGTCGCCGATCTCGAAGAGATGACTCGCATGTGGGCGGTCGAGCGCTACGCCGGACACTGGGACGGCTATGCCGGGGTCGATGCGCCCTTCCGGCCCAACAACTACTACCTGCACAGCGACGATTCAGGCCTGTTCAACATGCTCCCTTGGGGCACCGATCAAACCTGGGGAACGGAGGTCGAATTCGACGAGCAGGCCGGCGGCCTCCTTTTCAACAATTGCTTTGCCGACGTGAGTTGTAAGGCCCTGTACGTCCATGCTCTGCGTGAGCTGCAAGGCGTTGTCGATGATCTTGACCTCGGCACCCAGGCGAGTTGCCTGGCCGAACGCCTCGCTCCATGGCAGGCGCTGGAAGATGCCGACCGGCGCGAATACGACGGCGAAGAAATCGCCGAAGGAGTCGAGGCGACGGAAGACTTCATCGCCGCGCGTCCCGACGAACTGAGTGACTGGCTTGCGACCCAGCCGGGGGGTGGGGAGGAAGGAACGGCAGCGCCCGGCCCCTGCGGGCCCCCCGAACCGGAACCAGAATCGGAACCGGAACCCAAAACGACGAAAAGTTCAGCCGGCTCGTCTCTTCCCGCCTCGAATTCAGTGGTTCCTCCGGTGTCGCCGAGCGGAGATGCCGGGCCGAACGTCCGCCTACTGCGGCTCCATGCGGTGGGTGGCCAGCTGCGCACCAGACTGCGGCTCGGTAAGAGCGGGCGATTGACCGTGATGGCGACGATGCAGACGCCCGCCGGCGCGCGCAAGGTGTGCGCAGCCCACCGGCGGGTCAAAGCTCCCGGCGGGAAAACCTTAAGTTGCCATCTCTCGGGTGAGGCCCGTCGCCAACGGCGAACTCATCAGCTGAGACTCCGCGTGACCGTTCGGTTTCAACCCGATGCCGGCCCCGCAAAAATCATCCAGCGAACGCTAGTCCTTCCTCAGCTCGACTAGGAAACGCGCACGCAGCGGGTAAAATCGAGGCCTGCCAGGGGAGAGCCAGCGCTGCCTGGCGCCTTAGTCGGAATATGTACGACCAACGCGCCAGGGCGGATGCCGAGGTTGCCGCGATTGCGGCGCGCCAGCATGGTGTCGTGTCCGTCCAGCAATTGCGTGTAGCGGGGTTAGACAAACACCGCGTTCAACACCGCGTGCGCACCGGCAGGCTGCATCGCGTTCACCGGGGAGTGTATGCAGTCGGTTACCCGGTCCTGGCGACCAAGGCTCGGTGGATGGCGGCAGCTCTCGCATGTAGCCAGGCGGGTCGCGTGAATGTGGGCTTTGCTCCCGAGGGCCTGGAGAGCCTGGAGGTGACGATGAGCATCCTCGACTACTGGGGCGCGGCGCTTAGTCATCGTGCTGCCGCTTCTCTTTGGGAGTTGTTGCCTCCGAGCGATGGGCCGGTGGATGTGTCCATTCGCGGCTACGGCGGCAAGAGGAGGCGGGCGGGTATCCGCCTGCATCGCTCCCGCCTGCTCCTACCTGCCGTCGTAACGCTTCGAAGCGGCATCCCCGTTACGACGCCTTCGCGGACGCTTGCGGATCTTCGTCGAGTTGTTTCTGCACCGGGCAAGCGCGGGCTCATCTCGCCCAGAGAGCTGCGCCATGTGATTCGCCAGGCGAACGTGGCTGGTTTGCCGACCGGCGAGGAGGAGAGGGGCGATCGCGCTCGCAGCGACTTGGAGCGGGACTTTCTGCGCCTCTGCCGGCGTCATCACTTGCCCATTCCCGAGGTCAACGTCCGCATTGGTCGCAACCTCGTGGACTTCCTCTGGCGCAATCACATGCTGGTGGTCGAAACGGACGCTACATCTACCACCGCGGCCGCGCAGCCTTCGAGGACGACCGGGCGCGCGACCTCGACCTGCGGGCGCGAGGCTTTGAAGTGATCCGCCTTGCCGAAAAGCAGGTGAACGAGGAACCGCAGCGGGTTGCGGAGGTCGTCGGCGCTGCCCTTAGAGTTGGCGCCGATGCCACCTGACGCAGCCGGCAAGCCCGAGCTCTTTCTGATCGACGGCAACTCGCTTGCCTACCGGGCGTTCTTCGCCTTGCCAGAGTCGATCGGTACGAGCGATGGCCGGCCGACCAATGCGATTTATGGGTTGGCCTCGATGCTGGTCAAAGTCATCGACGAGCACCACCCAGCCGGCGTGGTCGTCGCCTGGGACGCTGGTATGTCGGGACGTGAGGTCACCTATGACCTCTACAAGGCTCAGCGCAAACCGCGCCCGGACCTGCTGCGCGAGCAGTGGCCTCACCTGATGCCGCTGGTCGAGGCCTTCGGCTACACCAACGTCAAGGTCGATGGCTTCGAGGCCGACGACGTGATCGCCTCGCTTACCCGACAGGCGCGCGAAGAGGGGATCCCGGTAATGGTTGTGACCGGCGACCGCGACGCCTACCAGCTGGTAGGGCCCGGCGTGCGGGTGATGAGTACCTCGCGCGGCATCACCGAGACCAAGATCTACGACACCGATGCCGTGGTCGAGCGCTACGGGGTACCGCCGGAATTGATCACCGACCTAATGGGGCTGCGCGGCGACACCTCCGACAACATCCCCGGTGTTCCTGGGATCGGGGAGAAAACGGCGACTCAGCTGCTGCAGCAGTTCGGTTCGCTGGAGCGGGTGCTAGCGAGCGTCGAGGAGATTTCCGGGGCGAAACGCAAGCAGAACCTGGTCGAGCATGCCGAGGACGCGCGCATGTCGAAGCAGTTGGCAACGTTGCAGTACGAGATCGAGACCGGGGTTGACTTGGCGGAGGCGATGGATTCGGAGCCCGATCGCGGCGCCCTGCGCGACTTCATGCGCGAGTTCGAGCTGCGGGCGGTGCTGGAGCGGCTCGAAGAAGCGCTGCCCGAGGGTGAAGCGGTGCCCGGCCGCAGCGTCGAGAAAGAGCTGGCGGTTGAGGTCGAGGAAGGAGCCCCGGCCGACCTTGGCGGGGGGCCGGCGGCCGTGGCGATCGACGGCAACCGCTGGGCCGCTGCCCAGGGCGAGCGGATCGTCGCCGGCTCCTCGACGCTCGACGAGCTTGCCGTAGCCCTGGACGGCCGCCCGATTGCCGCCCACGACGTCAAGTCGCTCGGCGGCGGCCGCCACGGTCTGCTCGCCGCCGCCGCGCGCGAGGGGGTCGAGCTGGCGCTTGACCACGACACCCTGCTCGCCGCCTATCTGCTCGAGCCACAACGTCGCACCTACGAGCTGACCGAGCTTGCGGCAGACGCGGGCATCGGCCTTGCCGAGGGGGCCGCCGCTGTTAAGGACGACGACGGGCAGCTGGCGCTTGGCGAGGAGGTCGAGGCCGGCCTCGACCCCGCCGAGGAAGCGCGTTTGGTCGCCGCGCTTACGGACGCGCAGCGCCCGCGGCTTGGGCAATTCGAGCTGGAGTCGCTCCTGCACGAGGTCGAGCTGCCGCTCGTCCACGTCCTCGCCGCAATGGAGCGCGAGGGCCTGAAGCTCGACGCCGGGCGGCTCGGCGAGGTCGGTGCCGGTTTCGGCGAGCGGATTGCGACGCTGGAGAAAGAGATCTTCGAGCTAGCCGAGGAAGAGTTCACGATCGGCTCGCCCCAGCAAGTAGGCCGCGTGCTCTTCGAGAAGCTCGAGCTGACCCGCAAGCGCCGCGGCAAAACCGGCTTCTCAACCGACGCCCGCGTCCTCGCCCAGATTCGCGATGAGCACCCGATCGTCGAGAAGATCGAGAGCTGGCGCGAGCTGACCAAGCTCAAGAACACCTACCTCGATTCGCTGCCCGACCTGATCGACCCCGATACCGGCCGTGTCCACACCACCTTCAACCAGGCGGCGACGACCACCGGACGCCTCTCCAGCACCAACCCGAACCTGCAGAACATCCCGATCCGCACCGAGATCGGCCGCCCCGTCCGCGCCTGCTTCGTCGCCGAACGCGGCGCCCGCCTGCTCTCCGCCGACTACAGCCAGGTCGAGCTGCGCGTGCTCGCTCACGTCGCCCAGGAGGAGGTGCTGAAGGAGATCTTCCGCGCCGGAGAAGACGTTCACGCGGCGACCGCCGCCGAGGTCTTCGACATCTCGCGCGACGATGTCGACGTCGGCCAGCGCTCGAAGGCGAAGATGGTCAACTTCGGCATCGTCTATGGGCTGACCGGCTTTGGTTTGGCCGACCGGCTCAACATCCCGCGCAAAGAGGGGGAGGAGTTCGTCGCCCGCTATCTCGAGCGTTTCCCCGCGGTGAGGGCCTTCCGAGAGGAGGTGGTCGAGCGGGCGCAGGAGGAGGGCTACGTGCGCACGCTGATGGGCCGGCGGCGCTCGATCCCCGAGCTGCGCTCCGGTAACCCGAATACGCGACGGTTGGGAGAGAGGCTTGCCGTCAACACGGTGATTCAGGGCACCGCGGCGGACATCATCAAGCTGGCGATGGTGCGTTGTCAGAATGCACTGCGCGAGTCCGGCGCCGAAACCCGCCTAGTGCTGCAGATCCACGACGAGCTGCTTTTCGAGGGTCCGCCCGAGGAGATGGAGAGAGCGACCGAGCTGGTGGAGCGCGAGATGTGCGCCGCCTACCAGCTCGATCCACCGCTCGAGGTCGATATCGGCGTCGGCAAAGACTGGCTCGACGCCAAGTAACGCTTGGGTCAGCCGGCCAGCTCGACCTCGGCCCAGGTAGCGCCGTCGTGCTCGATCTCGAGCTCCGCGTCGGTCACCACCGCGCCGACGATCAGGTCCGACGTGGTGCAGTTGGCGCCTGTGCCATTGTCGTCGTGGCCGCTTGGACCGCCGCCGCCGGAGTTCGAGCTGCCGGGACCCGAGTTGTCGGCGCCGCCATGGTCATCGCCGGGCTCGGCCTCGCCGCGGCCACCGTGATCGTCACCGGGCTCTTCCTCGCCGCGCCCACCACGGTCATCGCCCAGCTCTTCCTCGCCGTGGCGAAGGTGCTGACGTGACGACGTGACGTCGGGGGAGTGCTCGTCCTCGCACTTGATCTTGGTCCGGTCCGTTACTAGCCCACTCACGGTTTCTTCATTCAGGAGCGCGATCGTCAGTTTGCCGGTTTCGGGGTCGAAGGACTGGATCGTTCCGCTCGGCTGGTGATGGTGATGGCCGTGATGGTGGCCGTGGCGCTTCTCCACGCGATGGCCGCCGTCCTTGGCCACGGCGATTCCTGCCAGCGCTCCGACCGCCGCGAGCAGTCCCATCGCGATCGCCAGCGTTAGGGCGCCGGCAGCGCGGTAGCGGTTTCCACGTGGGCGTTTCATGGTTCCTCCTTGGTTGACGGTGATTCCGTTCAACCCTTCAACCCGAGCGGCGGACGAAGATCACGAAGCTGCTTCGGGAAGGGCGCCACTGCGCTCGCTGCCGCCGGAGGAGCCGGATCCGGAGTCGTCGCCGGGCTCCGGTTCCGAGCTGCTCGGATCGCCTTCGGGAGTCGGTTCTTCGCTCGGTCCGGGTCCGCCGCCCTTGGGACCATCGCTCGATCCGGAAGAATCGTCGTGGCCGGATCCGGAGGAGCCAGAGCCCGATCCGGATGGCTCTCCAGATCCCGAACCGTTATGTCCTGAGCCGGAGCCTGAGCTTCCGCCGTGGCCGGAGCCGGACCCACTCGAACCGGACTCCCCGCCATGACCTGAGGAGCCGCCCCGATCGTCCCCTCCGGAGCCGGAGCCTCCGCTGTGTCGCCCCGACGAGCCGTCGTGCCCGCTGTGGTCCTCGCCCGGCTCGGCCTCGTCGCGACCTCCACGGCCGCGATGGTCGTCGACGAGCTCTTCCTCGCCACGACCGTGGTGGCCTCCGGCGCCGCTACTCTCTTCCTCTCCCCGACTCAAGCTCGTGTCCTGCTCTGCCGCCGCTTGCTCGGCGGCGATCCAGTCCGAACTCGGCGAGATCCGCACCTGGGCCGCTTTGGCGTCGCCGCTGGGCGGATTGTCTTTGATCGCGACGCCTGCACCTACGGCGCCAGCCACCAGCACCGTCGCGGCGGTCGCCTTCAGGGCGATTCCGGCGCCGGCTGCTCCGCCGACGCCCGCGGCGCTCACACCCGCTGCCCCGGCGGCCGTTTCGGCCACCCCGGAGCCGCCTCCGGAGAGCAGCGCTTGCAGAAGCGGTAGGGGGATGAGCATCCCGGCGCCGTCACGCAGGGCCTGGCGTGCTCGGTAGATCGCCTGACGGGCACCGCCGCCGGTCAGACCCAGGGCCGCGGCGATCTCATCGTGTCCGAGGCCTTCAAGCTCGCGCATCACGATCGCGGCCCGCTGCGGCTCGGGCAGTGCCTGTAGTCGCACGATCAAATCGGCCAGTTCCTCGCGACGCTCCAGTTCCTCCGCCGGATTACGCCCGCCGGCAATCGCCTCGGCCAGGATCTCGGCTGAGGGCGGACTGTCGCGCAGGTCATTGAGCGCGGTGTTACGGACGATCCTGAACAGCCACGGCCGCAGATCGATCTCGGCGTCGTCACGACGCAGTGCCGGCAGTGCCTTGGCAAAGGCGTCTTGAAGTACGTCCTCCGAGCGCCCGCCGACGATCGAGCCCGCGTAGCGGCCCAGCGCCCGCCCGTAGCGGCGAACGATCTCCTCGAAGGCGGCCTCGTAGCCCTCGCGCACGAGCGTCACTAAGCGCCGGTCCGGCTGCGTGCGCAGGGCCGGGCCCAGAAAAAGGCGGGAGGCGAATCCCTCAGCTGGCGGTGGCATATGCGGCTCGATAGTCCCTTCTGGTTACTGATATGACAGCAGGGAGGTTCACTGTCCCTGGACCTACATCTGATGCAACACGCGAAACGAGCAAAAATCACGCCACTACGAGATCGCCCCGATGGATAAGGGTCTGGCGGTGCTGCTCACCGCCCTCGCCGGCGGTCTAATCGCCTTGCAGGCACCGATCAACGCCGGCCTCGGCAAGTCGACTGGCAGCTTGCCCGCCGCCCTGGTCTCCTTCGGTGTCGGCACGATCGCCCTCGCCATAATCGTCGTCCTCAGCGGCAAGGCAGGCGGCCTCGATTCGACCTTTGACGTCAGCTGGTACTACCTGCTCGGAGGTCTGCTTGGCGCCGTCTACGTCACCAACGCGCTGATTGCCGTCTCCGTTGTCGGTGCGGGCGGGGTCGCCGCGGCGACGATTGCGGGGCAGCTGACCGCGTCGGTCGCGATCGACCGGCTAGGGCTGTTCGGCCTCGATCAGGTCTCGCTCAGTCCCGAGCGGGTGATCGGCGTCGTTCTCTTGATCGCGGGCACCGTTCTGGTTGTCCGCTGAGGGCGCTGGCGGCGGCGCGATCTGCAGGTAGTGGTTGAAGGACCAGTCGACGAAGCGCTTGGATCCGAGCATGCGGATCATTGGCGCCAGTAGACGGGGGGGAATCCGCGGGACGAGTCGCTGCACACGCAGCATCCAGCGGAACTTCCACTCATGTGAGTCGTGGAACTCGGCGTAGCGGGCAGCCGCCCGCTCGCGGTCCTGGTTCCCTTCGTAGACGCCGCGCAACTCGCGCCCTAGGGCGAGGCCAAAGTAGAGCGCGGTTCTGATTCCCTCCGCGGTCAGTGGTAGGCAGTGCCCGGCCGAGTCACCGACGAAGAAAACGCCGCCCTCGGTGGCCTGACGCAGTTTGTGGGGGATCCAGTTGCCCTGATAGCGAACTCGCTCGCTGCCAAGGTCTTCTGCCAGCAGCTCAGTCGTCTTGCGCACATGGAAGCGCGGGTCAAAGGAGCCGACCCCAATCCGCAGCTCATCTTGGGCGGGAAAGGACCAGCCATAGCCGGCGGGCACGTAACGGCGATCGATCCAGACTGCAAGATCCTCGCTGCTGCCGCCCGGATGTACCTCGAGCCCGCGTGAAAGTGGCGCATCAGGGGGCTGGAAGCCGTCTCCAGAAGCAAGCATGCGACGCCATCCAAGCGCGTCAACTACAAGCGGAGCGGAGAGAACGCCGCGATCGGTCTCGACCGCGATCGCACCATCGCCGTTAGACGGCGTGACACGACCGTTCACCTTCACCGTCTCGAAGCGGGCGTCGCACTGGCTCCAGAGCAGTTCGCAGAGCTCGCGGTAGTCGAAGGTGGAGAAGGTCCAGGGAAGCTTGTAGCGCTTGCTGCCGTGGGGGGTGTGAATCAGCAGCGAGCTGAAGCGCTGACGCTCGGCGCCGATCAGCCCGGTCGCCTGCAGCCACTCGGTGGGAATGCCGCAGGCCGAGGTCTGCCGCTCACCGATCTCGTAGCGATCGACGATCAGCACATCGGCGCCGGAGCCAGCCAGTTCGCGGGCGACAGCCAGGCCGGCGAAGCTGGCACCGCAGATCAGCACGTCATGGCTACCGGAAAGGGGACCGCGTTCGTCCCCGCGTTTCGTCGCACGAGTCGGCACGACGTGGAGCGTACTTACTTTGCAATGATGCCCCGGCTGTGTCCTTGACCGATACGACCTTGACTCCTGACGCTCCGACCGGTTCCCCGGTCGCGGGCTCCAACGGCTTGCTCGTCGAAATCGACGGCAAGATCGTGCCTAACTACGCGGCGACGATGGTCTCCTTCGACGAGGGCGACGTCGTCAAAGGCAACGTCGTGCGCATCGACAAGGACGAGGTCCTGGTCGACATCGGCTACAAGTCGGAGGGGGTCATCCCCTCGACCGAGCTCTCGATCCGTAAGTCGGTAGACCCGGCAGATGAGGTCGAGTTGGGCGAGGAGATCGACGCCCTGGTCCTGACTAAAGAGGACGCCGAGGGCCGCCTGGTTCTCTCCAAGAAGCGCGCCCGTTTCGAGAAGGCGTGGCGCCGCATCGAGGCTGCCGCCGAGTCCGGCGAACCGGTCGAAGGCAACGTGATCGAGGTCGTCAAGGGCGGTCTCATTCTCGACCTAGGCGTGCGTGGTTTCCTCCCCGCTTCGCTCGTCGACATCCGCCGCGTCCACAACCTGGACGAGTTCCTCGGCCAGAAACTTGAGTGCAAAGTGATCGAGCTCAACCGCAGCCGCAACAACGTGGTGCTCTCGCGGCGCGCCGTGCTCGAGGAAGAGCGCAAGGAGGTCCGCGAGCAGATCCTCGGCCGGCTCGAGCCAGGACAAGTGGTTGAGGGCAAGATCTCCAACATCGTCGATTTCGGTGCTTTCGTCGATCTCGAGGGGATCGACGGCCTGATCCACATCTCAGAGCTTTCTTGGAGTCATGTCAACCACCCATCCGAGGTCGTCTCGATCGGTGACACGGTTCGGATCAAAGTGCTCGACATCGACCGCGACCGCCAGCGCATCTCACTCGGTCTCAAGCAGACCCAGGAGGACCCGTGGCAGCGGGTGATCAGCACCCATCGCTCCGGTGACGTGCTGGAGGGAACGGTGACCAAGGTCGTCGCCTTCGGCGCCTTCGTCGAGATTCTGCCCGGGGTCGAGGGTCTGGTCCACATTTCAGAGCTTGCCGATCACCACGTGGAGAGCCCGACCGAGGTGGTTGAGCCCAACTCGACACTGAACGTGAAGATCCTCGAGATTGACGAGGAGCGGCGGCGCTTGTCGCTCAGCATCAAGCGGGTTGAGGGGCAGAACATGCCGATGGGCGATCTCGGCGAGCAGCTGGAAGCGGCTGGGGCAGAGGCTGAGGAGGTTCAGGACGAGGAGCCTCAGGCCGCGGGTCCTGTCGGCGCAGGGGACCCACCTCCCCCTGCGGTAGCTGAAGCTTCCTCGGGGGAGGTCCCCCCTACGCCGCCACCCGCGGCAGAGACGCCTGAGGAGATTCCTGCTGAGCCCGAGTCCCCGGCTGAGGAGCCTGCTGCCGAGGTCGCCTCTGAGCAGCCTGAGGTTGAGGAGGCCGTGGCCGAGGAGGCGACTGCCCCGGCCGAGGAGACGGCTGAGCAGCCTCAGGGTGAGGCTCCAGAGGCAGAGCCTGAGGCCGCCGAGTCGCCTGAGGCTCCGCCCGAGTCCTGAGCTGGGCTGTGGCCCGGCCGCTTACGATCGGGCTTACTGGGGGGATTGCGGCTGGGAAGTCAGAGGCCCTTGCTGCCTTTGGGCGCTTGGGGGCGGCGACGATCTCCAGCGATGCAGTGGTGCACGAGCTGCTCGAGACCGAGCCACTGCTACCGCGCCTGGTCGAGCGCTGGGGTCGAAAGGTCGCCCCGGGTGGCCACGTGGATCGTGACCAAATCGGCTCAATCGTCTTCGCCGCTCCTGATGAGCTGAAGTGGTTGGAGGGCCAGATCCATCCTCTCGTCGGGGAACGGATTGGGACTTGGCTGACAAGCTTGGGCGAGGAGGCAGATGTGGCTGTGGTCGAGGTGCCGCTGCTCTTCGAGTCGGGCATGGAGGAGGTCTTCGACACGACCGTTGCCGTGGTTGCCACCGACGAGGTTCGCCGCGAGCGGGCCGCGGGCCGCGGCCACACCCTGGTCGATGAGCGCGAGGCGCGCCAACTTGCCCAAGACGAAAAGGCGACTCGCGCAGAGCACGTGGTGAACAACGACGGCAGCGTCGCAGACCTCGAGCAAGAGCTGTCCGTCCTTGTCGAGAAGCTGCGTGCATGAGGAAGCGGACGAGGCGGCGGCGGCGCCTGCTCGCCGCGGGCGCGGCGGTCGTAGCCGGCCTCGCCGTGGGCTTGGCGCTCGGGGTCTTCGGCAAGTTCGACGACGTGATCCAGGAGCTGACGCTGCCGCTGCAACACGAGGACATCATCCGCCAGCAGTCCAAGGAAAAGCACGTCGACGCAGCCCTGATTGCCGCGGTGATCTATGCCGAGTCACGCTTCGAAGACCAGACTTCCAGGGCCGGCGCGCGCGGTCTGATGCAGATAACGCCGGCAACTGCCAAGGATGTCGAGCGGCATAGCCATGGCACCACCTTCGAATTCAGCGATCTCGGCGATCCAGAAATCAACATCCGCTATGGCACTTACCGACTGCGTGAACTCCTCGACCGCTATGAAGGGGATGTGGTTGCCGCCCTTGCTGCCTACAACGCCGGCCCGACCAATGTCGATCATTGGGGGGGTGGCGACCTGAGCCTGGCCGAGATCCCGTTTCCGGAAACCCGCGCCTATGTTGAAGACGTGCTCGACAAGCAGCGCGCTTACCGCGAGAAGTACGCCAAGGAGCTGGGATATTGACCGCGCCGCGTCCTCGCCTTGCGGCCTTGGCGATCGCCGTTGGCCTGGTCCTCGCCGACTCGTCGATCGTCGTCCTGGCGCTGCCGGAGATCTATCGCGATCTCGACACCAGCGTCGCCGGCGTCACCTGGGTGCTGATCTCCTTCAACTTAGTGATGGCGCTCGCCGCGGTTCCGGCCGCCCATCTCGCCCGCCGTATTGGCCCGGGTCGCGCCGCGGCGGTCGGCCTTGCTGTCTTCGCCGGGGCCGGGCTCGCCTGCGGGCTGGCCGCTGAGCTAAGCACGCTGATTGCGGCCCGCTGTGTGCAGGCGGTGGGTGGCGCCATAGCGGTGACCGCGGTTCTCGAGCTGCTGCCGGCGACGGTCGGCTCGGAGCGCCGCGCGGTTGCCATCTGGGCAACCGCTGGGGCAACCGGAGCTGCCCTGGGCCCGGCCCTGGGCGGCTTGCTGACCGAGCTCGTCTCCTGGCAGTCGATCTTCCTAGCACAGGCGCCAATCGCGATCCTCGCCGGCGTGCCGATCCTCGCCGTCGCCCGACACGAGGCGACGACCGGCGTCGTCTCCACGGAGCTGCGCCGCACCGGCCGTCCGCACCTTCTTGCCAATCTGGCCCTGGCGATGGTCTCGGCGGCGATCGCCGCCGCCCTCTTCCTGCTCGTTCTGCTGCTAATCGAAGGCTGGCGCCTTAGCCCGATTGGCGCGGCGATCGTCGTCTCCGTGATGCCCCTGGCAGCCTTGCTCGGCGCCCGGCTGGGCCCTGACGCGGGGAGCGAGCGCGCCCGTGCCGCAGCGGGGGCGATCCTTGTCGCCGGTGGGCTCGGCGGCTTAGCCCTGCTGCCTAAGGCGGAGGTGGTGTTAACCGTGCCCCCGCAGCTCTTGGTCGGTTTCGGCCTCGCGCTGGTTCTCTCGGCGCTGACTGAGACGGCGCTTGCCGGCCGCGCGCCGCAGGCTATCCACGGTGGCTGGACGATCTCCGCCCGCCACGCGGGTGTCGCGATTGGCTTGATCGCTTTGACGCCGCTCTTCACCTCTGACATTGCGCAACAGCGGCATGACGCGATCGACGCCAGTACCGCGATCGTGCTCGACTCACGAGTCGAACCGCTGCTGAAGTTGCAGTTGGCGCAGCGAATCGAGGACCGCCTGGAAGGCGAGCGGGGGAAGGTACCGACGCTCGGACCCGCGTTCGAGCCGCTGCCGGAGGATCCGGGGGACCGCGCCGACGTCATCCAACTGCGTGAAGAACTCCAGGACCAACTTGACCGGGGCGCCACCCACGCGTTCAGCCCGTCCTTCGGCCTCGGTGCGCTGATCGGCCTACTTGCCCTGATTCCGATCGGCCTGGCGCGGAGGGTCGACCTGTGAACGAGCGCACGGAGAAAAGGGGCCGCTTCCTGGTTGTCGCCGCGATCGTCGCTTCGCTGGCGCTCGTTTTCACCTACCTGGCGGCCGGTGGGTCCTCCTACGAGCCAGCAAAGACCCAGGATCCTTGCAAGCCGCGGCCCTGGCGCGACCCGGAAGGCCTGCAGCAGATCGCGGAGCAGTTCTCGCTCTCGGCCCTTGACGGCGCCGCTTGCCAGCTAGGAGTGAGCCGCGAGACGCTGGCTCGCGCCCTCGCCACGCCGGAGTCACGCAAGCGCTTCGCGCAACGCTACGGAATCAGCGATGCGGAGCTGGCGCGGGCCATCCGCGCCGGCCTACTGCGGGCGGTCGACGATGCCGAACGCGCCGGCGTCCTAAATCCTCTCCTGGGTGCGCCACTGCGAGCAACGATCAGACAGATCCCAATCGACCAAGCAATAGAACTGATCAAGGACGCCCGCTCCCTGCTCGACAATCTAGAAAGCTTCCTCGGACCAGCGGGCGGCTTAATTGAACAGTTCCTGCCTTGAGGGCGCCCTTGCCGGTGGCTATTTCTTAAAGGCGAACTTCTGGCCTTTTACGTTCCAACTGATCCCGGTGCAGAGTTCTTCCGGCGTTACCTCGAGGGCACTGGAGAGCTTGATGATCGTGCCCAGTCGCGGCTCGCGGCCGCCGCGCTCTAGGAGCGAGATCTCGGTGCGGTGTAGGTCGCAGCGGAAACCGAGCTCCTCTTGGGAGATTTCGGCTTTCTGCCGGGCTTTACGCAGGCTGATGGCGAAGCGGTCGCGTGGTTTCATGGACGAGATTCTCTGTGCTTGCTGACAGAAGCTCTACAGACAGCGCGCTTCTAAGCGGAACTCGCGCGTTTATCCTACTGGTGTCGGGCGAGTGGCGCGCCAAACCCAGAGCATCGCCAGTGGCTGCAATGGCAGCCGTGCCCAAAGCGCCCATCGCGGCACGCGATCCAAGTCGAGACCACGCACCTGGTCGGGACTAACCGCCATGTGCACGTTCGCGGGAAAGACCGCGACCAGCAAGGCGAGCAGCCACCAGCGCGCAAAGCGGCGGCTGCTCGGCGCGATTACGGCCGCCGCACCAGCAATCTCGACCACGCCGCTGACGATCACCGCCTCGCGATGGCGCGGCAGCGAAGGCGGCATCATCGCTTCGTAGCTGCGCGGGATGACGAAATGCATCGCCCCGGCAAAGGCAAAGAAGGCTGAGAGTGCTTTTTGTGAGCGAGTCATCGGCCGGCAGTCTATGACGGGGCGACTTCCTGACGCATAGCGCAAGGAAGTCGCCCGGTAAGGTCATCCGGTGCCCGAGTTCAAGCTCAACCCCGCGTACACGCCGACCGCCGATCAGCCGCAGGCGATAGCCGGGTTGGCCGAGGGATTGGCACAGGGGGAGCGCTTCCAAACTCTGCTTGGCGCCACCGGCACCGGCAAGACCTTCACCATGGCCGCAACGATCGCCGCCGTTCAGCGCCCCAGCCTGGTGATCGCCCACAACAAGACGCTGGCGGCGCAGCTCTGCAACGAGTTCCGCGAGTTCTTCCCCGAGAACGCGGTCGAGTACTTCGTCTCCTACTACGACTACTACCAGCCGGAGGCCTACGTCCCCGCGCAGGACCTCTACATCGAGAAGGACTCCTCGATCAACGACGAGATCGACCGCTTGCGCCACGCCGCGACGGCAGCGCTGTTCGCCCGTCGCGACGTGATCATCGTCGCCTCCGTCTCCTGCATTTACGGGATCGGCTCGCCCCAGGTCTACAACGAAAAAATGCAGCTCTTCAAAGTCGGCGAGCAGCTCGACCGCGACGAGGTGCTGCGCAAGCTGATCAAGATGCAGTACCAGCGCAATGATTCAGTGCTCGGCCGCGGTGCCTTCCGGGTGCGGGGGGAGGTGCTGGAGATCATGCCCTCCTACGCCGAGTCGGCCTACCGGATTAGCCTCTTCGGTGATGAGATCGAGTCGGTCCAGCATTTCGACCCGCTGACCGGCGAGATCCTCGACACGATCGACCACGTCTCCGTTTGGCCCGCCTCCCACTACGTGACCCGCGACGAGACGCTGGAGCGCGCGGTGGAGGACATCCGCCACGAACTCAACTCGCGTACGGCCGAACTCGAGGAGGAAGGCAAGCAGCTCGAGGCACACCGGCTGCGGCAGCGGACCGCATACGACATCGAGATGCTGAAGGAGCTCGGTTTCACCTCGGGGATCGAGAACTACTCGCGCATCCTCGACGGCCGTCCGCCGGGCAGCCCCCCGCACACGCTGATCGACTACTTCCCCGACGACTTCGTCGTCTTCGTCGACGAGTCCCACCAGACGATTCCGCAGATCGGCGGCATGTACGAGGGGGATAGATCGCGCAAGACGACGCTGATCGACTATGGCTTCCGTTTGCCCTCGGCGATCGACAACCGGCCGCTCAAGTTCGACGAGTTCCTCGACCGGGTCGACCGATTGGTGATGGTCTCAGCGACCCCAGGCCCCTTTGAGCGGGCCGAATCGACCCGGATCGTCGAACAGATCGTTCGTCCTACGGGGATCATCGATCCCGAGATCGAGGTGCGCGAGACGAAGAACCAGATCGACGACTTGATGAACGAGATCAAGGTTCGGGCGGAGGCGGGCGACCGCGTCTTGGTCACCACGCTGACCAAGAAGATGGCTGAGGACCTGACCAATTACCTGCTCGAGTACGGGATCAAGGTCCGTTACCTGCACTCGGAGATCGACACGCTGGAACGGATCCAGATCATCCGCGAGCTGCGGCTCGGCGAGTACGACGTGCTCGTCGGGGTCAACTTGCTGCGCGAGGGACTCGATCTTCCCGAGGTCTCGCTGGTGGCGATCCTCGACGCCGATAAGGAGGGCTTCCTGCGCGGCGAGACCAGTCTCGTGCAGACGATCGGCCGCGCCGCCCGCAACGTCAACGGGCGGGTGCTGATGTACGCGGACAAGGAGACCGACGCGATGCGGGCGGCGATGAGTGAGACGGACAGACGTCGGGCGATTCAGCTCGCTTACAACAAGGAGCACGGGATCACGCCGGAGACCGTCCGCAAGGGCATCTCCGAGATGGCCGAGTTCCTAGCGATGGAGGATCGCGCGCCGAAACGCCGCCGCCGCAAGGCCAGCGGCGACTTCGCCGATGCTGCCGAGCTTGAGCGCACGATCGTCTCCCTCGAGGAGGAGATGCTCGCCGCCGCCGACGACCTCCGCTTCGAGGAGGCAGGCCGAATCCGCGACGAGCTAAAGGAGTTGCGCCGCGATTTAGACGGCATGACCGCCGGCGCCTGAGCGGCGCCCTGACCGGCGCATATCGGCGTCCTCCCTCAGTCATGTGCGGAGCACACTCCCTCGGTCGTCCTTGATCTGCTTGGCCCGGACACCGCTCAAGCGCCGGCGGGACGTGTCGGTTAGGCCAGCACCTTTGCTGCCTTGGCGCTGTCGGCGTAGAACTCGCCGCGGACGATCTGGCCATTCTCGAACTTCATCAGATGGGCAAACGGCGCCTCGAAGCTGCCGGCGTCGTTGCCCGCGCGTTGCGTGCCCTTCACGACCACCCACTCGCCGGCGTCGATGAACTCCTCCGGCTCGACGCTGAACGATGACCAGTAGTTGGGAATCTGGGCGAAGTTGCCGAGGATCGCGTCACGGCCGTGCGTTTCGCCGCCGAGTGGCAGCTCGTCCGAGGTGAGCCAGGTTCCGTTCTCGCTCAACATTGCACCCAGCGTCTCCATGTCGCCGCGGCCAAAGGCCTCATAGGCGGACCGGGCGGAGTCGACGTTCGACATGTTTCCTCCTTCGGTGGAATTCCCCGCCCAGGAAGACCGTACGCCGATCGGATCGCGCGTGCAAGCCCTTGATTGCGGCCGTCTAATCTGCCGGGCATGGCAATCGACGTGACCGAGGCGACTTTTGGGCAGGAGGTGATCGAGCGCTCGCGGCAGGTCCCTGTCGTGGTCGACTTTTGGGCCGAGTGGTGCGGCCCGTGTCGGACGCTGACTCCGGCGCTGGAGGCCGCTGAGCGGGCACGCGGGGGGAAGGTGGTGTTGGCCAAGGTCGACGTCGATTCGAACCCGACGCTCGCGGCGCGCTACCGCGTGCAGGGGATCCCGGCCGTGAAGGCCTTCCGCGATGGCAAAGTCGTGAATGAGTTTGTCGGCGCAGTGCCAAAAGTGAAAGTCGAGGAGCTTTTCGACTCGCTGGTGCCCTCGCGGGCCGACGAGTTGCTGGCCAAAGGCGACGAGTTGTCGTTGCGTGAGGCGGCCGAACTGGAACCGCGTCGAGCCGATATCGCCGTTGCCTTGGCTCGGGCGCGACTCGAGCGTGGGGCGGAGGAGGAGGCGCTGGAAGCGGTCGAGCCGCACGAGGGCGATTTTGCCGCCGAGGGGATCGCGGCTCGGGTGCGGCTCGCCAAGCGGGGCGCCGGGGGCGAGGCCTTCGCCAGCCTCGATCGCGGTCAGCGGGAGGCCGCGCTCGACGCTTTGCTGGACGAGATCGACGACGCCGACGAGGACACGCGCGAGGATCTGCGCCGCACCGTTATCGGCATTCTCAGCGAAGCCGATCCAGCCGACCCCAGCGCGCGCGAGTACCGCAAGCGCTTGGCTGCCGCTCTTTACTGAGGCTCGGCGCTACAGGAAGCAGCCGCGGCGGGCGCGAATATGAGCGGATGAGCGTTCCGCCGCCCCGCAAGTCTCGTCCGCCGCTACCCGCTGGTCCATTCCTGGTTGTGGGGCTGGCCCGCTCAGGGGGCACGGCGGCGCGCCTGCTGGCGAGGCGCGGTGAGGAGGTGCGAGGGGTTGATTCTGGGCATCCGGACGGGGCGGCAGGGCTTGCGGGGGATGGCGTCGAAGTCTTCCTGGATACGGATGGATTGGCTCAACTCGATGGCACGCGGACCGTCGTCAAGAGCCCGGGCGTGCCTCGGGAGGCGCCGGTGATCGCTGCCGCGCTGGAGCGCGGTCTTGGCGTGGTCGGTGAGCTCGAGCTGGCTTGGAGGGCGGTCCCCAACCGTTTTGCCGCGGTGACCGGCACTAACGGCAAGACGACCACGGTCGAGCTTCTCGGTCACATCTACCGCACGGCCGGGGAACCTGTTGCTGTTGCCGGCAACGTCGGCACACCGCTCGCCTCGCTCGTCGGAGATCTCGACCCGTCCGCCACCGTGATCTGCGAGGCCTCCAGCTTCCAGCTCGAAGACACCACGGCCTTTGCCCCAGAGTGCGCCGTCTTCCTCAACCTGGCGCCAGACCACCTTGACCGCCACCATGACCTCGACTCCTATCTGGCCGCCAAGCTGCGCATCTTCGCCAATCAAGGCAACGATGATGTTGCCGTCTACAACGCCGACGATCCGGCCGTGGCTGGCACCGATCTGGGTGGTTGCGCCCGCCGGATCGCTTTCTGCCGTGGTGCCGCTCCCGATTGTGAGGTGGCTTTGGCGGAGGGGACGCTGTTCTACGACGGCGAGCCCCTGCTATCCACGGGTGAGCTTGGCATCGTCGGCGAGCACAACGTCGCTAACGCGATGGCCGCCGCCACCGCTGCGCTCTCGATGGGTATTGGTCGCGACGCGGTGCGCGAGGGACTGCGCAGCTTCGCTGGGGTCAAACATAGGCTTGAGGAGGTTGCCGAGATCGGTGGGGTGCGCTTCGTCAACGACTCGAAGGCGACCAACGTCGCCTCGGCGGTCGTCGGGATCGGTGCCTTCGAGCGGGGTGTTCACGTCATCCTCGGCGGCAGCGAGAAGGGCGAGCCCTTCGATTCTCTGATCGAGCCCGTACGTAAGCACTGCGTCGCCTGCTACCTGGTCGGCGCCACTGCCGATCGGCTTGCGGTTGAGCTTTCGCCCGTAATCGCCGCGGGGGTCGAGTTACATCGCTGCGCCGATCTCGAGGATGCCGTGCGCCAGGCAGCCTCCCTGGCCCAGCCGGCCGAGGTCGTCCTGCTCTCTCCGGCCTGCGCCAGCTTTGACAGCTTCCAGAACTTTGAACGGCGCGGCGACCGCTTCCGCGAGATCGTCGGGGGGCTGGCGTGAGTTCCCGAGCTCTTGCCCTGCCCTGGTTGGGGTCGAAGGGGAAGACGAAGAAGGCGAAAGCAAAGAAGAAGCGCGCCGCCAAGCTGCCCGCCGAGTACAACCTGCTGCTCACCGCGACCCTCTGCCTACTCGCCTTTGGCGCGGTGATGGTCTTCTCCGCCAGCTCGACCACCCGTATCCTTAACGACGGCGGCCTCTCCGACAGCGCTTTTTACCTAAAGCGCACGCTGCTCTTCGGCGCGGTCGGCCTGGCGATCATGCATCTGACCGCGCGGAACGGGCTCCAGCTCGTCCGCCGTCTAACCCCGGCGATCCTCGGCGTCTCGCTCTTCCTGCTGCTCGTTGTGCTCGTCGCCGGCACCAACGTCAACGGCTCCAGTCGCTGGATTGGGTCGGGCTTCTTGCAGATCCAGCCGTCCGAGCTGGCCAAGGTGGCGCTGATTCTCTACGCCGCTGATCTGCTCGCGCGCAAACCAAAACGGGTGAAATCGATCGAGGGTCTGATGCCGTTCCTCCTGGTCGTCGGCGCAGCTGCGCTGCTGATCGTCGCCGAGCCCGACCTGGGGACGACGATGGTCGTCACCTTCGCCGTCGCGATGACCCTGATTGCGGCTGGGGTGCGGATGCGGGATCTGGCCCTGATCGGCGCCGTGCTGGCCTTCTTTGCCCTCTTGATGACCGTCATCGAGCCCTATCGGATGGCTCGACTGACCGGCTTTCTGAACCCCGGCGCCGACGCCGGCGGGGCCGGCTTCCAGGCGGCCCAGGCGAAGATCGCCCTCGGCTCCGGAGGCCTATTTGGGGTTGGTATCGGCAACGGCGTGGGGAAGGCCTTTTACCTACCCGAGGCGCACACCGACATGATCTCGGCGGTGATCGGCGAGGAGCTGGGTCTGATTGGGATTCTCGGCGTCGTCGGCCTTTTCTCCCTCTTCGGCTACGCGGGACTGCAGGTCGCCAAGAAAGCCAAGGACAACTACGGCAAGCTGCTCGTTGCCGGGCTGACGTCGCTGATACTTGTGCAAGCGACGATCAACCTCTTTGCCGTGATGGGCCTGGCTCCGCTGACCGGTGTGCCGCTTCCTTTTGTCTCCTACGGCAACAGCAGCCTGATGGCTGCCCTGTTCGCGGTGGGACTGATCCTCAACGTCGCCCGCGGGGGGACCGCCCGCGCTGGCAAACTGCGCGTCGTCGAGGGTGGGCGCAAGCCCACGAACGGAAGGAGTCGATCGAGCGGTGCCAGGAGTCGTAAGAGTGGTAGTGGCAGCCGGGGGAACGGCCGGTCACGTCGTGCCGGCCATAGCGGTCGCCGACGAGCTTCGGGCTAGCGGAGCCGAGGTTTCCTTTCTCGGCACGCGCGAGCGGATTGAGGCCGAACTGGTTCCGGACGGCGGCTATGAGATCGATTTTCTCAAGGTGCGCGGTATCGACCGCGGCAATCTTCTGCGCGCTGCCGCGGCCGGGTTTGAGGCAATCGGCGCCATTGGCACCGCCCTGCGGGTGCTTTGGCGCCGCCGCCCCGACGTGGTCCTGGGCGGCGGTGGCTATGTCGCCGGTCCCGTTGGGCTTGCGGCGGTGCTCGGTCGTATTCCGCTAGTCCTCACCGAGGCCGACAGCCATCTTGGTCTTGCTAATCGGCTGCTTGCCCGCGGGGCACATCGCGTCTGCCTCGCCTTCCCGATCGCCGGCCGCGAGGGCGAGCGCTACCCGGTCACCGGGAGACCGGTGCCGGCGGCAGTACTCACTGCCGATCGCGGCGTTGCCCGCGAGCGCTTTGGGATCGCGCCTGGAGCATGCTGCCTCTTGGTGATGGGCGGTAGTCAAGGAGCGCGTTCGATCAACGAGTGCACGATCGCGGCGCTGGCCGAGCGGAGCGGGCGCGAATTCGACGTCATCCACTTGGCTGGAACGAGGGATTTTCCCGAGCTGGAGGCGCGTCTGGCCGCCGCCCCCCACAGCGAGGGATACACCCTGCTCGCCTACGAGCCCGATCTTGGTGACTGTCTGACTGCTTGCGACCTCGTGCTGGGCCGCGCGGGCGGGTCGATCTTTGAGCTGACGGCGGCCGGCCGGCCGGCGATCCTCGTCCCTTATCCGCACGCTGCCGCCGGTCACCAGGAGAGCAACGCCGCCTGGATGGCGGAGGCCGGCGCGGCGACGGTCATTCGCGACGAGGAGCTTGACTCCGAGCGGCTTGCGGAGGAAATCGGTGGCTTGTTTGACGACGGGCAGCGGCTGGCCGCGATGGCCGCCGCCTCGGCCTCGCTGGCAAAGCCGGACGCGGCGAGGCAGATTGCAGATCAGGTCCTGGCGGCGGCCGGCGCAGCGTGTGAGGAGGCTGGATGAGGCTCAGCGAGAGCGAGCGAAGGTGGGCATCCCGCCGACTGCACTTCATCGGCATCGGCGGCGCCGGTATGAGCGGCCTCGCCATGGTTTGTTACGACCTCGGCGTTACGGTGACCGGCAGCGATCGCGGCGACTCCTCATATATGCAGCGCCTGCGTGACGTAGGGCTGGGTCCGGTCGTCGGCCATAACGCCGCCAACCTGCCCGAAGATGCCGAGGTCATCGTCTCGACCGCGATCTCCGCCGACAACCCGGAGCTGATGCGGGCGCGGGAAAGGGGCCTCCAGGTTCGCCACCGCGGCGAGTTGTTGGCCGAGCTCTGCGCCGAGAAGCGGCTGATCGCGGTGGCCGGCACGCACGGCAAGACGACGACGACGGCGATGCTGGCCTGGGCGTTGCGCTGGCTGGGGGCAGACCCTGCCTTCTTCGTCGGTGGCGAGGTGCCGGGATTGGGCCCTGGGGGCATCGTCGCGAACGCTGGCTGGGGTGCGGGGGAGTGGGTCATCGCCGAGGCCGACGAGAGCGACGCCAGCTTTCTCGATCTACAGCCGGAGATCGCCGTCGTAACCAACATCGAGATGGACCACCACTCGCGCTGGGGATCCGTTGCAGAACTTCGTGCCGCCTTTGCCGAGTTCGCCGGGAAGGCCGACCAGGTTGCCGAGTTCGCCTCCGATTCTCCTGGGCCGACCGACCTGCCGCTCGATGTTCCCGGCGAGCACAACGTGCTCAACGCTCGCGCTGCGCTTGCCGCGGCGGACCTCGCCGGCTTCGATCTTGCCGCGGTGGCCGGGGCGCTCGCAGGCTTCCCCGGCGTTTATCGCCGGCTGGAGCTCAAGGGCGACCGTGACGGTGCGCGCATATATGACGACTACGCCCATCACCCGACCGAGGTGCGCGCGGCGTTGAGTGCGTTGCGGGAGCTGGCGCCGTCGCGGCTTACCGCTGTTTTTCAGCCCCACCTCTACTCCCGCACCAGGGCATTCGCCGAGCAGTTTGGTGCCGCGCTGGCGCTGGCCGATGAAGTTTTCGTCCTCGATGTGTATCCGGCTCGGGAGGAACCGGTCGGCGAGCTGGCCGGGGTCAGTGGTCTTGACGTCGCCCGCGCGGCGGCGGATCGGATGGGAGGCCGGCGGGTGGCCTGGACGCCGACGCTGGCGCAAGCCCAAGTGGCGATCGAGTCGCGCTTGGCGCCCGGAAACGTGGTGGTAACGATCGGTGCCGGCGACGTATTCAGGCTCGGCGAGGCATTGGTGGAAGGCGGCGGAGAGGGATGAGCACCCAGCCCCCTGGCATCGAGCAGAACTACTCGCTTGCCCGCCTCACCACGGTGCGCACCGGCGGCGCTGCCGATTGGTTTGCCCGTCCTCGCGAGGCTGCGGGGCTGGGGGAGCTTCTCGCCTGGGCCGCGGACGAAGGGCTGGCGGTTGGCGTGGTCGGCTCGGGCTCGAACCTGCTCGTTGCCGACGAGGGCTTCCGCGGGCTGGCTTTAAAGCTTGACGGCGATCTGGCTGGCGTCGATCACGACGGCGAGCAGTTGCTGTGCGGCGGCGGAGCGCGGCTTCCCTCAGCCGCCACCAAGGCCGCGGCCTGGGGGCTCTCCGGGCTCGAATTCGGCGTCAACATTCCCGGTACGGTCGGCGGCGCGGTGAAGATGAACGCCAACGCCTATGGCGGCCAGCTCGCCAAGGTGCTGGAGTGGGTGGACGTCTGCGCTGCCGCCGGAATCGAGCGGCGCGACGCCGCCGCGCTCGGCTTTGCCTATCGCAGCTCCAATCTGGGCTCCGACGAGGTCGTCGCCGCGGCCTCGTTCCGGCTGGAGCGGGGGGATCCGACGGCGATCAAGGCGACGATGGCTGCGATGCGTGAGCGGCGCCATGAGGCGCAGCCTTCCGGGATTAAGACCTTCGGCTCGACCTTTAAGAATCCCGAGGACGATCGCGCCGCAGGACGCACCGCAGGGCAGCTGCTGGAGGCTGCCGGCTGCCGTGGTCTGAGGGTCGGTGGGGCGCGCTTCTCCGCGAAGCACGCCAACTTCGTCGAGAACGCCGGCGAGGCGACCACGGCCGACGTCTTGGAGCTGATGGCTGCCGGGCGCCGCCGCGTCCACGACAGCTTCGGGGTTGAGCTGGAGCCGGAGGTGCAGCTCCTCGGCGAGGTGCGCTGGCCAGAGGGCTGGGAGCTGTGAGGCGCTGGCTGCTCGTGCTTGGCTTGCTGTTTGTTTTGGTGCTGGCTGGCTACTGGTTCGGGCTGCGCGAAAAGAGGGTCGAAGCGCATCTGCAGGTACCGCGAGCCACGGCAATCATTGGCAGTGGCTCCGAAGCGGTGGCTGTCGGCGCGAACGGTGAGATCCTCACCTGGCTGCCGCTGTCCGAAGACCTGCAGCTGCCCAGCTTGCCGCTCTCGGTCCCGCCTAAAAACGGCAAGCTCGCTGGCCCAGTCCTCCAACAAGCCCGGGTTCTCGGCGCCGCCCCGGCGACCCTGCGCCCCTATATAGAGAGCAGCTACTACGGCGAAAGTGGAGTTGACGTGAAGCTCCGCTCCGGGATCGAACTGCGTTTCGGCGATGCTTCTCAGGCCTCGACCAAGTGGAAGGCAGCGGCTGCCGTCCTCGCCGACCCCTCGATTACCGCGCTCGATTATGTAGACCTGCACGCGCCGAGCCGTCCCGCCGTAGGCGGCTCTGGGCATACGCTTCCACCTATCGAATGAACCCTCGACCATAGGGTTAGATTGGATCAACTCTCAAGTAAGCATTGAGAGTTTGCCCTTGCAGGATGTCTCCCGAGCGTTTGACAGAGCCTCGAGAATGCCCTACGTTGAGCGCAATTTCCGTGGTTCAGGAGTAGGCTTGAACCCTTAAGCCTCACTGAAGCGTCGGACGGAATAAAGGCTCAACTCAAATCCAGTCCTGTGGGACTGGGCGATACCGGCCCCTTAGGGGTCGGGCTTGGAGAAATCGGGAGATGGAATCCACTTACCTGGCCGTGATCAAGGTCGTCGGAGCAGGCGGCGGCGGTACCAATGCCGTCAGCCGGATGGTCGACGCTGGAATTCGCGGCGTCGAGTTCGTCGCGGTCAACACCGACGCACAGGCGCTGCAGGCGTGCGACGCCGACATCAAGCTTTCAATCGGCCAGGAGTTGACTCGCGGACTTGGAGCCGGCGGCAACCCCGAGGTAGGGGCGGGCGCCGCGGCGGAGAGCCGCGACGAGATCAAGGAGGCGCTGAAGGGCGCCGACATGGTCTTCGTCACCGCAGGCGAGGGTGGCGGCACCGGCACCGGCTCTGCACCGGTTATCGCCGAGATCGCCAAGGAAGAGATCGGCGCGCTGACGGTCGGCGCGGTGACCAAGCCTTTCGAGTTCGAGGGCAAACGGCGGATGCAGCAGGCGCTCGAGGGAATCGAGAAACTGCGCAACAACGTCGACACCCTGATCATCGTTCCCAACGAGAAGCTGCTGCAGGCAGTCGAGCGGCGCACCAGCGTGCTCGAGGCCTTTCGCCAGGCCGACGACATCCTGCGCCAGGGCGTGCAGGGCATCACCGACTTGATCACCATCCCGGGCCTGATCAACCTCGACTTCGCCGACGTGCGCACGATTATGCGCGACGCCGGCTCGGCGCTGATGGGCGTCGGGTCCGCCTCGGGCGAGTCCCGAGCAATCGACGCCGCCAAGGCAGCCGTCACCTCACCCTTGATCGAGGAGTCGATCAAGGGTGCGACCGGCATGCTGCTCAACATCACCGGCCCTGAGGACCTCGGCCTGTTCGAGGTCAACGAGGCGGCGCAGCTGGTTCAGGCCGAAGCCGATGACAACGCCAACATCATCTTCGGCTCGGTCGTCGACCAGTCGATGCGTGACGAGGTTCGCGTAACCGTGATCGCGACCGGCTTCGAGGGTTTCGAGCTCCTGGCCCGTTCGCCGCAGCGCGTTCGCCGTCGCTACGAGAGCCGCGGCCCGCGGATCTCGGCGGAGGACACCGACATTCGCAAACTGCGAGTGAGCGACGACGACATCGACGTGCCTGGGTTCCTCAAGGAATAAGGACGTCACGAGGGGCATTCGGAGTCGGGTGCCCTCTCCATGAGGCCGTTGCGCAGCTGGATCGCCTGCTTGCTTCCGGCGCTCGTCCGGGAGCCTCCTGGAGAGGGCACCCGACTCCGATGGCTCAGGATGGCCTGACGCAATAGCCTTGCGCGCCGTGGATCTTCGCCGGACGCCCCTTTACGAGAAGCACGTTGAGCTCGGAGCCAAGATCGTTCCATTCGCTGGCTGGGAGATGCCCGTGCAGTACGAGGGGGTGCGGGAGGAGCATGTGGCTGTGCGTACGCATGCGGGGATGTTCGATGTCTCGCATATGGGCGAGGTCGAGGTCGAGGGGCCGGGGGCGCTCGCCTTTCTGCAGCGTGTCCTCTCCAACGACGTCGCGGCGATCGGACTTGGTGGCGCCCAGTACTCCTGCCTTTGCAACGAGGGCGGCGGGGTGCTCGATGACCTCTTCACTTACCGGCTCGGCGGCGATCGCTATTTGATCGTCACCAACTCGGCCAATCACGCGACCGATCTGTCCTGGATCGGGCGTTGGGGACGCGGCGCCGACGTCAGCGTGCGCGATGTCGCTGATCGCTACGCGATGCTCGCCGTGCAGGGCCCGCACGCACGTGCGATCCTCAGCAGCGCCCTGGAGCTCGAACTGCCTTCGCGCATGCGGGTCAGCGCGCTGCGAATCGGCAAGCGGCCGGCACTCGTCTGTGGCACTGGCTATACGGGCGAGGATGGGGTCGAGTTGCTGATCGATCCCGAGATCGCGCCGGCGATCTGGGCTGAGCTGCTCGATGCCGGGGTCGTTCCCTGTGGACTTGCCGCCCGCGACACGCTGCGTCTCGAGGCTTGTTTTCACCTACACGGCAACGACCTCAGTCCCGAGCGCAATCCGATTGAGGCCGGGCTCGGCTGGTGCTGCAAGGAGGCGACGGGCTTCATCGGCGCCGAAGCCGTGGCGCGCGATCGTGCAGCCGGCACCGCCGAACGATTGGCACCGTTCAAAATCGAGGGCGCCGGCATTCCCCGTCAGGGCAACCCGGTCCTGGTTGACGGCGAAGAGGTGGGCGTCGTCACCAGCGGCAGCTTCTCCCCATCGCTGGAGATCGGCATCGGCATGGCTTACCTGCGCAGCGACCTGGCGGAGCCCGGCACCGCCGTCGAGATCGACGTGCGCGGCAAGCACCGCTCGGCGCGTATAGCTTCTAAACCCCTGTACGCGAGCCCGTCCCGGAAGGAGAAGTGAGCTGTGGCCGACGCGAACTACCCCGATGAGTTGCTCTACCACGACCAGCACGACTGGGCCCGCCTCGAGGGGGACGACCACGCCGTCTTGGGAATCACCTGGTACGCGCAGGACAGCCTCGGTGAGGTCGTCTTCTACGACCCGCCGGAGGTTGGCGCGACGATCGACAAAGATGCCTCCTACGCCGAGGTCGAGTCGGTCAAGGCGGTTTCCGACGTGATCGCGCCGATGTCCGGCGAGATCGTCGAGGTCAACGATGGCTTGGAGGATGCGCCGGAGAAGATCAATGAGGACCCCTACGGCGAGGGCTGGCTGGTCAAGATCAAGTTGACCGCCCCTGCGGAGCGCGAGGCGCTGCTCGGTGCCGAGGAATACCGCAAGCTGGTGGAAAACGGTTAGCGCGGCCCCGCCCCTCGTTTCCGTAGCCTTGACCAGGTGAGCCGCTACACCTCAGCCACGCCCGAGGACCGGGCCGAGATGCTTGCCGCGATCGGCGTCGAGGAGACCGCCGAGCTCTTCGCCCAGGTTCCCGAGCCGTTGCGTCTGAATCGTCCCTTGAGCCTGCCAGCGGGGATGAGCGAGGCTGAGGTCTACGAGCGACTGGCAGAGCTCGCCGCCCGCAACGCCGACTGCGAAGAGCAGGTCTGCTTCCTCGGTGCGGGGATGTACGACCACTACGTGCCGGCAATCGTCGACGCGATCACCCAGCGCAGCGAGTTCCTCACGCCGTACACGCCCTACCAGCCAGAGATCTCCCAGGGCGGCCTGCAGGCGATGTTTGAGTTCCAGACGTCGATGTCGGAGCTGACCGCGCTGCCAGTCTCCAACGCCGGACTTTACGAGGGTCCTTCGTCGGTTGCTTCGGCTGCCTATCTGGCAATCGGCGCGACCAAGGGTCGTCGTCGCTTCGTCGTCTCGCGCGGCGTCCACCCGCATAGCCGCGAGACGCTCGCTACCTATTCCGAGGGCTACGGCGCCACGATCGAAGAGGTCGGACTGGAAGACGGCTTGACCGATGCTGCGGCGCTGGCCGCAGCGGTCGATGGTGAGACCGCCGCCGTCTTCTTGCAGAGCCCCAACTTCCTCGGCGCGGTTGAGGACGTCGAGGCGCTTGCAGCTGCCGCCAAGCAACACGGCGCCCTCGTAGTTGTCGCCGTCGACCCAATGACCCTCGGCGTGCTCAAGCCGCCGGGCGAGTGTGGCGCCGACATCGCCCTCGGCGAGGGCCAGCCACTGGGCAACCGGCTCGACTTCGGCGGCCCCTCCTTCGGCTTCTTCTGCGGCAGCGAGGAGCTGATCCGCAAGATGCCGGGGCGGATCGCCGGCGAAACCGACGACGTCGAAGGCCGCCGCGGCTTCGTCCTTGCGCTGCAGACCCGCGAGCAGCACATCCGTCGTGAGAAGGCGACCCACAACATCTGCACGGCGCAGGCGCTGAACGCGTTGGCGGCGACGATTCATCTCGCCTGGCTCGGCCGCCAAGGATTCCGAGAGCTGGGAGAGCTGTTGGTGCGCCGTACGGCCTACGCGCGCGAGCGGCTTGCCGCGGTGCCCGGAGTAGAGCTGCTGCACGAAGCGCCGGTCGCCCGCGAGTTCGCCCTGCGCCTCCAGGTACCGGTCGATCGCGTCCTCGACCGTTGCGCCGAGCGCGGTATTGCCGCCGGCTACCGACTGGGCCGCGAGTACCCCGAGTACGAGGACGGCCTTCTGGTGGCGATCACCGAGCGCCGCACCCGAGCGCAGATCGATGCCCTCGCCGACGCGCTGGGCGCCGCAATTCAGGCCGAGCGTGGCGACTTAGTCGGAAATAGTGCGACCAAGGCGCCAGGGGGACCCTGATGGCAACCGTGGAGAGCCCGATGCAACGCGAACGGGCACGGACGATCTTCGAGAAATCGAAGCCAGGCCGGCGGGCCGCAATCCTGCCGGAAGCAGAAGTGCCCGAGCCGCCGTTACAGGAGCTGATCCCGGCCAGTCTTCTGCGTGAGGAGCCGCCGCGCCTGCCCGAGGTCGCCGAGCCGGAGATCGTCCGCCACTACAACCGCCTCTCGCGCCGTAACTTCGACCTCGATAGCGGCTTTTACCCGCTTGGCTCCTGCACGATGAAGCACAATCCGCGGCTCAACGAGCGAGTGGCGGCCTTGCCTGGGCACGCCCGCCTGCACCCAGCGCAGGAGCCCAAGCGGGCCCAGGGGGCGCTGGAGTTGATGTGGCTGCTGCAGGAGTCGCTGGCGGAGATCTGTGGCCTGCCGCACGTCAGCCTGCAGCCATCGGCTGGGTCGCACGGCGAGCTCGCAGGTCTGCTTCTGACCAGGGCATTCCATGCCGATCGCGGCGAAGCGCGGACCAAAGTCCTGGCTCCGGATACCTCGCACGGCACTAACCCAGCCTCGGTGACGATGGCTGGCTACGAGATCGTCAAAGTCGCCACTGATGAGCGCGGCGGCGTCGAGATGGACGACCTACGGGCCAAGGTCAACGACGACGTCGCCTGTCTGATGTTGACCAACCCCAACACGCTCGGCCTCTTCGACGAGAACATCGCCGAGATGGCGACGATGATCCACGAGGTGGGGGGGACGCTCTACTACGACGGCGCCAACCTCAACGCGGTGATGGGCCAATCGCGCCCCGGCGACATGGGCTTCGACATCGTCCACGTCAACCTGCACAAGTCCTTCAGCCAGCCGCACGGCGGCGGCGGCCCAGGGGCGGGGCCGATTGCCGTCTCGGACCGGATCGAGCCCTTCTTGCCGCGACCGCAGGTTGTGCAGCGCGAGAGCGGCAACGGTAGCGGCCCAACATATGACCTCGACCACGACCGGCCCAAGTCGATCGGTCGGCTGCGGGGCTTTCAGGGCAACTTCGGCGTCTTCGTCCGCTCCTACACCTACATCCTCAGTCTCGGCGCCGACGGTCTTGCTGAGGCTTCGGAGACGGCGGTGCTGAACGCTAACTATCTAAAGGCGCGGTTGGCCGAGGGTCGCGCTGGCAAGTACACGCCGATCGCCTTCGACCGCCACTGCATGCACGAGTTCGTCCTCTCGGGCAAGCCGATGAAGCGGGAGCTGGGCATAGCCACGCTCGACTTAGCCAAGCGCTTGCTTGACTTCGGCTTCCACCCACCGACCGTCTATTTCCCGCTCCTGGTTGAGGAGGCGCTGATGGTCGAGCCAACCGAGACCGAGACCAAGGAGAGCCTCGACGCCTTTGCCGAGGCGCTCGAGCAAATCCTTGCCGAGGCCGAGGCCGACCCCGAGAAGGCCAAGCAGGCCCCCTACACGACCCCGGTCCGCCGCCTCGACGAGGTCAAGGCCACGCGCAAGCCGGTGGTCCGCCAGCCGTTAGGCTGATGGCAGCAGACGCCTACCAGCCTGCACCCGTCGACGCCCGCGTCGCAACGGCGGCCGACCTGCCGGCGGTGGCCAAGACGATGGCCGCGGCGTTCTACGACGACCCGATCTGGGGTTGGGCGTTTCCGGACTCCGCGCGGCGGCTCGAGCAGCAGCTGGCTCTCTGGCGACTTGCGCTCGAGTCGGCCCTCGGCTACGGCTGGGTCTGGCTTGCCGACGGCGGTGCGTCGGCCGCGCTGTGGATCCCCCCAGGCAAGCCCGAGCTGCGCCCGGAGGACGAGGAACGGCTGGGACCGCTGATGGTGGAGCTCCTCGGCGACGGGGCGGCGAGGGTGCTCGACACCTTCGAGCGTTTCGATGCGGCCCATCCTCAGGAGCCCCATTACTACCTGAGCCTTCTCGCGACTCACCCCGACCATCGCGGTTGCGGGGTGGGCATGGGGCTACTGGCGGACAACCTGGCACGAATCGACGCCGAGGGCGTGCCCGCATTTCTTGAGTCCTCGAATCCCGCCAACGATCACCGCTACGAACGGCTCGGTTTCGTTCGCTGTGGTGAGTTTGAGCTGGGCGAAGGCGGGCCCAGCGTCACTCAGATGTGGCGCGACCCGCGCTAGAGCTCCGGCAGCTGCTGCTCCAGCTCCAGCACCGGGGCGAAGAGATCGCCGTGCTGCTCGATCCGCTCCAGGACTTGGCCGGCTTCGAAGACGAGCGAGGAGCCGTCGCCGCTGTCGGCGGCGGTCTCGACCTCCTCCCAGGTGACCGGGGTCGAGGCGGTCGGGCGTTCGCGGGCGCGCAGTGAGTAGACGGCGATCGTCGTCTTGCGTTGGTGGTTCTGGGACCAGTCGACAAAGACTTTGCCCTCGCGTTCGACCTTTTTCATTTTCGAGACGACCTTGTCCGGCGTTTGCTTCTCAAGCAGCTGGGCGATCGCTTTGGCGAACGGTTTGGTCTGTTCGTAGGAGGCTTTCTGGTTGAGCGGCACGTAGATCTGTAGCCCCTTCGAGCCCGAGGTCTTGGCGAAGGACTGGACGTCGAAGTGGCCGAAGAGGTCGCGCAGGCGCAAACCGACCCGACAGCAGTCGACGATGTCGGCCGGCGGACCGGGGTCGAGGTCGAAGGCCAGCACCGTCGGTCGTTTCGGCGCCCGCGAGAGCGAGAGCGAGGGATGCAGCTCGATCGCCGCCAGTTGCGCCATCCAGATCAGCGTCGGCAGGCTGTCGCAGACGCAGAAGTCGATCTTGCCGGTGCTGGCCGAGACCGGCGTCGTCTTGACCCATTTCGGCCTGTGCTTCGGGCAACGCTTCTCGAAGAAGGCCGCATCGAGGTCGTCGACGCCTTCGGGGAAGCGGCGCAGCGTCACCGCCCGCCCGCTCAGGTGGGGGACGATCGCCGGCGCGACCTTGGCGTAGTAGTCGACCACCTCGCCCTTGGTGAAGCCGGCCTCCGGGTAGAGCACCTTGTCGAGGTTGGTGAGCTTCAGCTCACGGCCGTCGACCTCGACCTGGCGGCTGGTCGCCACGGCCTATTTCGAGGCTTTGGCTTTTTTGCCGGCGGAGCGCTTTGCCGGCGCGGCTTTACTCTTTTTTGCCGCTTTGGGCTGCGCCTTCGCTTTACCTTTGCCGCGCTCTTTGACCGCGGCGATGCTTTCCTCGAGCGCGCTCATCAAGTCGGGGGCGGCGGTCGGCTTCGGCTCCTCGGTCGCCGGCGCGGTGACGATGTCCTTGCCCTCGGCCTTGCGTTCAATCAGCGAGAGCAGCTCCTCGCGGTACTCGTCGCGGTAGGCGCTCGGGTCGAATTCGGTGGTCAGGGAGTCGATCAGCTGCTCGGCCATCTCAACCTCCTTCTTTGCCACTTTCTTTTCGCTTTGCGGCAGCACGTCCTCAAGTTCGGAGGGGGCCACCACCTCGTCGGCGAAGCGCATCGTGGTCAGGGTCAGCACGCCGTCGCCGGGGCGGAGCGCCGCCAGGTGCTCCTTGTTGCGGAAGACGAAGCGGGCGATCGCCACCTTGCCCGATTCCTGCATTGCTTTGGCGAGCAACGAATACGCTTTCTCGGCGCCCTCCGCCGGCCCCAGGTAGTAGGGGCTGTCGAAGTAGATAGGGTCGATCTGGTCGAGGTCGACGAAGTCCTGGACCTCGATCGCGCGCGTCTTCTCCGGCGCCATGGCCGCCATCTCGTCCTTGCTCAGCGGCACGTAGCGGTCGGGGGTGACTTCGAAGGCCTTAACGATCTCGCCGTAAGGGACCTCTTCCTCGGTGCCCTCGGCGACGCGCCGGTGTTTGATCCGGGCGCCGTCGGACTCGCGGATCTCACGCAGCGAGATGCCCCGGCGGGCGACCGCGCTGTAGAGCTTGACGGGCACGTTGAGTAGCCCGAAACTGATCGTTCCGCTCCAGATGGCTCTTGGCATTAGCGAATCACCTACCCGGATTCTGGCAGCCGCGCACCAATCGCTCCTGTGGTCGAGGGGCGGCGGGATGCTTCTTGCGTCGAGTGCGGGATCATGCGCGGGTGCTGTTCGAGCTGCGCGACGTCAGCCTCACCCGCGGCGGCCGGCCGGTCCTCGACTCGATCGGTGTCGAGATTCACTCCGGCGCGACGGCGATCGTCGGTCCCTCGGGCAGCGGCAAGTCGACCCTGCTGCGCCTGCTCAACCGGCTAGCCGATCCCGATACGGGCACGATTTCCTACCGGGACCGGCCGCTGTCGGAGTGGGACCCGCTGCAGCTGCGGCGCGAGGTCTCGCTGGTGCCGCAGCTACCGGCGCTGTTGGAGGGCACGGTCGAGTCGAACTTGCGCTACGCCGCCGGCCTCGCCGGCAAGGAGCTCGACGCGAGGCGTTGCCTCGGTCACGCCGGCCTCGACTCCAGGTTCGCCGAGCGCGACGTGAGCAAGCTCTCGGTCGGTGAGCAGCAGCGGGCGATGCTGGCGCGGGCATTGGCTCAGGAACCGGCGGTTCTGCTCCTCGACGAGCCGACCTCGGCGCTCGACCACGACGCGCGCGATGCAATCGAGGCGACGCTGGCCCGGTTGCGGACCGAGATTGACATCTCGCTGATCGTCGTCAGCCACGATCCCGAGCAGGCACGCCGGCTCGCCGACCGGGCAGTTCGACTCAAGGCGGGTCGTGTCGCCGCCTGCGGCCCACTCGCAGAGGCGCTGACGTGAGCACGTCGATCGACGTCTCGCTCGGCCAGGTCGCGGCTTCCCTGGCGCTTGTTGCCCTGGCGGCCGGGATCTCCTTCTGGCGCCGCACTGACCTAGAGCGCGACATCGTCGTCGCCACCGTCCGCTCCTTCGTCCAGCTGACCGCGATCGGCTACGCGATCAAGCTGATCTTCGAAGCCGACACGATCTGGCTGGTGGTGGCGCTGCTTTCGGTGATGGTGCTCTTCGGCGCGCTGACCGCCCGCAGCCGGGCGAAGAAGGTCCCGGGCGCCTTTTGGCCGCTGTTGATCGGACTCGCGATCGCCGCAGCGTCCACCCTGGGTCTGGTCGTCGCGCTGGGCATCTTCGAAGCGACTCCGCGATACCTAGTTCCGGTCGGCGGGATGATGATCGGCAACGCGATGACCGCTTCAGCGGTGGCGTTGAACCGGCTCGGTGACGAGGTCAGCGGTTCGCGCGCGGCGATCGAGGCGACGCTCGCACTTGGCGCAACCGCCCGCGAGGCCTCAGCGCCGTTCGTTCGCCGCGCCCTGCGCTCGGGCACGATCGCCCTGATCGACTCGACCAAGACGACCGGCTTGATCTTCTTCCCCGGCACGATGGTGGGCATGCTGCTCGCCGGCGCCGAACCCGCCGATGCAGTCCGTCTCCAGTTGATCCTCCTCTACGCGCTGCTCGGCAGCACCGCGATCGCTGCCCTCGTCGCCACCGGCCTCGCCTACCGCAACTTCTTCACTCCGGCACAGCAACTGCGCGAGCCGGGTGCCTGACACTGCGCATCTCGGCGTCCTCGTTCGGTCATGTGCAGAGCACACTCCCTCTCTCGTCCTTGATCTGCTTGGTCAGGCACCCGGCCGCCTAGACTCGGTTGATGTCTCGCCAGCAACGGCTGACCCTCGTAGCGACGATCCTCGGCTCGACGGTCGTCTTCCTCGACTCGACCGTGGTCAACGTGGCGTTGCCGGCGATCGCCGATAGGCTCGATGCCGGGCTGGCTGGACAGCAATGGGTCGTCGAGGCGTACATGCTGACGCTGGTATCGCTGCTCTTGGTCGGCGGCTCGCTCGGCGACCAGTTCGGCCGGCGGCGGATGTTCGTCTTTGGTCTGATCGCCTTCGGTGCCACCTCGATCCTCTGCGCGGTGTCCCCTTCGGTCGAGTTCCTGATCGGCGCCCGCGCGCTGCAGGGCATCGCCGGGGCACTGCTGGTCCCCGGCTCGCTGGCAATTGTCGCCGCCACCTTTGAGGGTCCGGCGCGAGGAAAGGCAGTCGGCACCTGGACCGCCTGGACCGGGATTGCGACCGTGCTCGGCCCGGCTGGTGGCGGCGTCCTGATCGAGGCACTCTCCTGGCGGGCAATCTTCTGGGTGAACATCCCACTGATCGCCGGCACCGTTGCCTTGACCTTGCACTCGGTGCGCGAGAGCCGCGATATGGAGGCCTTTCGCGGCATCGACTGGCTCGGCATCGGTCTCTCCGCCGCCGGCCTCGCCGGCCCCGTTTTCGCCCTCGTCGAGCAGCCGACCCGCGGCTGGGGGGATCCGGTCGTCTGGGTTTCGATGGTCGCCGGGATCATCTGCTTCGCGCTCTTCGTCTTGCACGAGGCCCGTGCCCGCCATCCGATGCTCGAACTCTCGCTCTTTCGGATCCGCAACTTCCGCGTTGCCAACCTGACCACGCTCGCCGCCTACGCGGGCCTGATCGGCGGCCTCTTCTTCGTCGGCCTCTTCCTCCAGCAGGTCGCCGGCTACTCGCCGATCGAGGCCGGGCTGGCGACCACGCCGGTCTCGTTGATCCTCTTTTTCCTATCGCCCCGTTGGGGCAAGCTTGCCTCGGGAACCGGACCCCGGCTACCGATGAGCCTCGGCCCGATCGTCGGCGGAATTGGCCTGATCATGCTGATGCGGGTTGGCTCCGATCCCAGCTACGCCGTTGACGTGCTGCCGGCGATCGTCGTCTTCGGCCTCGGTCTTTCCGCGACCGTGGCCCCGCTGACTGCGACCGTGCTCGACTCGGTCGAGGAACGCCATGTTGGCATCGCTTCAGGCGTCAATAACGGCATCGCCCGGGTTGCGGGACTACTCGCGATCGCCGTGCTGGGGGCGGTGATCTCGGCCGGCTTCGGCTCGACCCTCGACTCGAACCTCGGTTCCGCCCCACTGGGGCCGCGGGCTCAGCACGCCGTCGACGAAGCGAAGAAGCAGCCCCTCGCCGTTCCCTCGACGAGGAGATTGCCGCCGGCACAGGCGCAGCGGGTCGAAACCGCGTCGGCGGACGCCTCCACCTCCGCCTTCCACCTCGGTGTCCTGATCGCCGGCCTGCTGATGATTGCCGGCGGCATCTTCGCCGGGGTCGGAATCGAGAACCCGAAACGCAAGGTCGAAGCAATCTCCAGCCGCGGTTCTGCGCAGGCCGGCGAGTGCGGCCACGGAGCCGACGCCGACTGCCACGATCAAAAGCAGCTCCCCCCAACCGGTGAGGCGGAGCCAGAACCAGCTTGAGCGGTCACCCATTGATTGGAAGCCACTCGAGGCGATGGACGGGGTGCCCCTCGAGCCGGCGGATACTCAAATCGTCGGTCTAATTAGACCGACGATTGTCGGAGCGAGGGGCAACCCTTCCATCGCCCCTCAAATAGGCTCCGTCCCTGTGAGCGCACCCATAATCTTCTCCGGCATCCAGCCCACCGGCCGCAAGCACCTCGGCAACTACATCGGCGCGATCCGCCAGTACGTCGAGGGCCAGGAGCGGGGCGAGCCGGCGATCTTCTGCATCGTCGACCTGCACGCGCTCTCGGTTGCCTTCGACCCGGCCGAGCTGCGCGAGCGGGTCTACGACACGACCGCGATCCTGCTAGCCGCCGGGCTCGACCCCGAGCGCTGCATTTTCTTCCGCCAGTCCGACGTGCGCGAGCACACCGAGCTCACCTGGCTGCTCTCTTCGGTTACCGCGCACGGCGACCTCAACCGTATGCACCAGTTCAAGGAGAAGTCGGGCCGCCAGCGCGAGCTGGCCGCGGCGGCGCTCTTCTTCTACCCGGTGCTGATGGCCGCCGACGTGCTCGCTTACAAGGCGACCGAGGTGCCTGTCGGCGATGACCAGCGCCAGCACGTCGAGCTGATGCGCGAGATCGCCCGCCGCTTCAACGAGCGCTTCGGCGAGACGCTGGTCGTGCCGGAGCACCGCATCCCCGCGGTCGGCGCGCGGATCATGGACCTGCAAGAGCCGGAACGCAAGATGTCGACGACCGCCGGCACGGAGGTCGGCAGGGTCTACGTGCTCGACGAGCCCGACGCGATCCGCAAGAAGCTCGGCAGTGCCGTCACCGACTCGGGGCGAGAGATCATTCGCAGCGAGGACAAGCCGGGTGTGACCAACCTCATTGATGTCCTCGCCGTCGCCCGCGACGTCGATCCCACAGAGATCGAGCGCGAGTTCGAGGGCGCCGGCTACGGAGACTTCAAGAAGGCGGTTGCCGAGGGGGTGGTCGAGATGCTCGCCCCCGTCCGCGAGCGCTACACCGAGCTGCGCTCCGACCAGGCGGCGCTGGAGGCGGTGCTGTCCGCCGGCGCCGAGAAGGCGCGGGTCATCGCCACGCCGACGCTGGCCGAGGTCCGGGACCGCATGGGCATCGGCGCGCCGACCTACTCTTAAGCAATGGCCGTCGCAGACCTCGACCTCGAGCTCGACGTCTTTGCGGGGCCGTTCGATCTGCTGATCGCGGTTTTGTTACGCGAGGAGGTCGACCTGCTCGAGGTCGAACTGGCTGAGGTCGTCGTCGCTTACATCGAGCACCTCGAGGCGGAGGGAGAGCTCGAGCTCGAGGTGGCGACCGAGTTTCTCGTCCTGATCGCGTCGCTACTGGAGCTCAAGTCGCGGCTGCTGCTGCCCGGGGCCGACCCTGAGCTGGAGGAGCTGGGGCCCGAGGAGGCGGTCGAGGAGCTGTTGGCGCGGCTGCTTGAGTACCGCCGCTACCGCGCCGCCGCGGTCAAGTTGAGCGAGCGCTTCGAGGCCGAACGCGGCTATCTCTATCGAGCGGCGCCGCTGCCGTCGAGCCTGCGACGAGTCGCGATTGATGCTGCCGTTGCCGCTTACGATCCGGACCGACTCGGCAGCGCACTCGGTGACCTGCTCCTGATTCCGCCGCCGGTCGACGTCAGCCACATCCGGCCGACCGTCTCGCTGGAGCGGCGGCTGCGCGCCCTCCGCGACGCCCTCTCCGGACGGACCAGTATCGACTTCGACGAGCAGTTCGGCGACGAGGATCGGCTTACGCAGGCGGTGACGCTGTTTGCCCTGCTGGAGCTCTACCGTAAGGGCGAGGTGACCTGGAAGCAGACTGAGCCGCTCGGCCCGATCGAGATCCGCCGCCAGGAGGCGGGAACGTGAGCGACCTCAGCCGCACGATCGAGTCCCTGCTCTTCCTCTCGCCGCAGCCGGTCGCGCTACCCGATCTGGTCGAGGCAACCGAGGCAACCGAGGGCCAAGTCGCCGAGGCGATCGACCTGTTGCGAGAGGATCTCGCCGAGGGACGCCGTGGCATCGTCTTGCGCGAGGTCTCGGAGGGCTTCTCACTGGCCAGTGACCCGGCCAGTGAGGAGGCCGCGCGGCGGCTGCTGGCCAAACCGCGAACGCCGCCGTTGACCCAGGCGCAGGCGGAGACGCTGGCGATCGTCGCCTACCTGCAGCCGGTCTCGCGGCCGGAGGTGGCGAGGATCCGCGGTGTCTCCTCGGAGTCGGCGGTGCAGACCCTGGCCGAGCGCGGCCTGATCGAGGAGTCGGGACGGTCGCAGTTCGGCGCCGCCCTGTTCAAGACGACGGAGCTGTTCGAACGCCTCTTCGGCCTCTCCGGCCTCGACCAACTGCCAGATCCCTCGCAGTTCGATCCGACCCCGGAGGACGAGCGGGAGCTGCGCGAGCGACTCCTTAAGGCCGGGGAACAGCGGGCTGAGCCGTGAGGTGGGGGAGAGGCGGGGGTCGACCTCGGCTACGCCTAAGCCCCGCCTTCGGCGGGGCTGATTTTGAGCGCCCTTCGGGCGCTAGTACCTCTCCGCGGTGCCGGGGGGAGGCTAGGCCGAGATCGACCCCCGCCTCTCCCTCTCCGTGAGGCTTGTCAAGTTCCTCGCTCACGGAGGGGTCGCTTCGCGGCGGAGAGCTGAGGTGGTAATTGCCGCGGGGCGGGTCACCGTGGGTGGTGAGGTGGTGCGGGATCCTGCGCGGGATGTGGGGGAGGGTGACGAGGTTCGGGTCGACGGCAGTCTGGTTGGCGCCGAGCCGCGTGAGGTCTGGGCTGTCAACAAGCCCGCCGGCGTCGTCTCGACTGCGCGCGAGCCGGGTAAACGGCAGGCAGTGGTTGAGCTGGTCGATTCAAAAGCACGGCTGTATCCGGTCGGTCGCCTCGACGTCGACTCGACCGGCCTGCTGCTGCTGACCAACGACGGGGCGCTGGCAAACCGGCTCACCCACCCGCGTTACGAAGTACCGAAGACATACAGGGTGCAGTTGCGCCGACCGCCTGCCGATGGCGATCTGCGTCGGCTGGCCAACGGGGTGAAGCTGGAAGACGGCCCGACTGCTCCGGCCGAAGTGCAGCGCGTCGCCGAGCGTGAAATCGAGATTGTCCTGCGCGAGGGCCGCAACCGCCAGGTTCGCCGCATGGTCGAAGCCGTCGGCAACGAGGTGGTCGCGCTACGCCGCGTCCGCTTCGGCCCGATCGAACTGGCCGATCTTCCACTGGGCAAAGCACGCCGCTTGTCCGCTGCCGAGCTGGCGGCTCTTTCCGGCGCTGACGCCGGCTGAGTTCGAGTCAGCCGACCGAGGTGAAGCGGCGCCGGTTGGCTCCTGGCGCGGGCTGGATCGCCAGCATCAGCGTGAGGTTGATCGAGGCGATGCCGAGGGTATGCGTGACGCTTTCCTGTGCGCCTTTCAAGACCGAAGCGGTTTTGTGGGCGACCTGCGGTGAGTCGGCCTGGTCGCCGTCCTCGGTCCAACCGGTGGCGGGCGAAGCGAGGGAGCCGTTGTCGTTGAAGACTCCTGAGAGCAGGAGGCATTCGTCGACCGTCGTGGTGAGCCCCCCGACCACGGCGTTTTTCGAAGAGGCGTTTTCTTTGAAGCCGGCGCCGCTCTGCGCGTTGATTGGCGTTTTTGCTTCGGCGCCGGCGATCGCCTCGATCGCGCCGGAGTTGCGTTTGTTCGCGCCGCCCCAGGTCAGCGTGTATGAGGTCGTTTTGCCGTCCCAGTTCGGCAGCGCGAAGCAGACGGCGACCCAGCCTTCGCTTGCCTGGGTGGTTTCCGCAACCTTCGTCCAACCGGAAAGCGAGAAGGTGATTCCGGTGGCCTCGATGTATGCCCAGATCAACAGCAGGTCGCCGGGGGCTGCCGATGCCGGCACGGTGTACGCCCGGCTGGTCCCGCTGGCCCCGGCCAGCATCGTGATCGCCCGGAACGCGGGAGCCGCCACTAGGACACGGTGTACTCGATCACCACTGCAACCGAGAGGTTCTTCGGCGCGCCGCTGACCGCGGTGACGACCATCGCCAGCCGGTCTTCGTCGGCTATTTCCTGATCGGCCGGGTCTTTGGTCTGGGTTTCGGTTTTGGCTTCGATCCCCGTGAACCCGGTCAGGTCGGAGCCGTTCCTCTGCAGCTTGAAGGTCGCCGAGGTGCCCGAGTGGATGCCGTGGATGACTTTGATCACCTTTGCGGTCTGGGTCGCCCCGAGCGAGACGTAGAAGGGGGGGATGAAGTCGATGTCGCCGGCGGGGACCTTGATTTCGTCGGGGATGGTGAAGACCTTGGTCTCGCGGAAGGTGGAGCTCCCACCCGCGCCGCCGACCGCCGGGGCGCCCGGCATCGCGCCCATCGCGTCGGCCATCGTCAGCACCTCGATGCCGTTGCCTTCTTCCTGCAGCGCGCGGACGTGGTCGACCACTTCTTCGAATTCGCTGACTTTGAACTCGGTGCTGGCCGCGGGCGAGCCGGGGACGAGCTTGTGGAAGGTGAGGATCATCCAGGCGCTGGCTTCCACCGCTGCGTCGATCTTGGCTTTGAGCGTCGCCGCAGTCTCGAGCAGTCCGTCGACCGAGTGCCCGCGCAGGGTGTAGTCGTCGCGTGCCGGCAGCGTTTCTGGCCCCGGCCCGGTCGACCGGGCCCCGCCGTAGTCGCGCTTGATGAAGTGGCGCGTTTCGGCGCCGGCGGCGCCCTTCGGATAGGCGAAGGTCCCGCGTCGGAACCCGTGTTCGTCGAGCCAGCGCCGCAGTCCGTCGATCTCTTCTTCGAGAGCTTTGCCTTCGAGCGAGTCGTATCCGCTCGGTTCGTTGTGGGCGGCGACCGTGTAGGCATGGCCGGCGATCTCCCAGCCATGCTGATCGCGCAGGGCGTAGAGCTGCGCGAGGGTGAGGAAGGTGCTTTCGCCGATGGTGTTCGCAATCACGTACTGCGTGGCCGGGAAGCGGTATTTGGAGAGCGCCGAACGGGCGAGGGTGTAGGCGCTTTCGAGCGAGTCGTCGAAGGCGAAGGTGACTGTTGCCTGCCCGGGATCCGGGACGGCGTAGATACCCGCCACGTACAGCGTCAATTTCCCGACTTTGTTGTCGGTGACGAGGATCTGGGCATGTTTGATCGCCGCCCAGTTGACCGAACCGGCTACCGCGAAGCCCTCGATCGGAAGCGACTGGCGCTCGAAGGTCGAGTGGAGGATGATCGGGTCTTCGTCGGTTTCCCAGACCGTGACCTCGGCGTAGTCGGTGGCGATGTTGCCCGAGGCGAGGCGCAGCTTGACCGTCTTCAATCGTTCGGGAAAGCCGACCTCGGAATGGAAGACGACGTGCTTGCCTTCGAGGTTGATCGAATCGAGTTCGGGCGAAGTCGCAACCGATGGTTCTTCCGCTCCGTTCGTTTCGATCTTGAACGAGCGGTCGATGTTGACGATGGCTTCGCCGCCGGCGTCGGAGAAGGTGCCTTTTCCGTTACCGGTCCAGCCATGCCCATTGGGGAACATGGCGAGCGGAAGCTCTTGGCGGATGAGGTCCCCTGACATTTGGCCGCCAGCGTAAACAAGTTGGCGCGGCATGCGCTCGCGGCTTTGGGAAGATGCAGCCATGAGCGCAAATTCAGGAACACAGCAGCGGCTCTTCGCAGTGCGGGGCGCCGTTCAGGCTGATGCCAACGAGGCCGAGGCGATCGTCGGTGCGACCACGGACTTAGTGCGGGAGCTGCTCGATCGCAACGAGCTGGAGCCCGAGGCGATGGTCAGCTGCCTGTTCACGACCACGGACGACCTCGACGCTGAGTTTCCAGCCGTGGCTGCGCGCAACCTCGGACTGGAGGCGGTGCCGCTGCTCTGCTGTCGGGAGATTCCAGTGCCGGGCTCGATGCCGCGGGTCATCCGGGCGATGGTCCACTACTACGCGCCGGCAACACACACGACAGCTCACGCGTACTTGGGGGCGACCCAGGAACTGCGCTCGGACCTGCACGCCGCCCAGTAAACCCCGACCAGGGGCGTCGTTGCCACAATGGGCGCATGACTGTCACCTTCGCTGAGAAGCTGGCTCGCATCCCTGGCTACCAGGCCGGTGTCCCGACCGGGCAGGCGCCCGAGGCGATCGCCGCCGGTGGGATCGCCCAGCTCGCCTCGAACGAGTCGCCCTTCGGGCCACACGAGAAGGTGGTCGAGGCGATCCGTGGGGCGGCGGGGGCGATGAATCGCTACCCGGACCCCGATGCGACCTTGCTGCGCCGCCGCATCGCCGAGCGCTATGAGGTTGAGCCGGGCCGGGTTGCGGTCGGCAACGGCTCCTGCGAGATCCTGCTCGCCGCCGCGGAGGCGCTCTGCGAGCCAGGGGCCGAGATCCTTTACGCCTGGCCCTCTTTCTCGATCTACCCGCACCTGGCGGCGCTGACCGATGCGCGCGAGATCCGCGTGCCGCTCGCCGATTGTGAGGTCCACGACCTCGAGGCGATGGCGGCCGAGGTGACCGCGGCGACCCAGCTGGCGATCGTCTGCAATCCGAACAACCCGACTGGCACCCACTTGCCGGCGGCCCAGATTGCCGCTTTCTGTGAGCGCATACCGGGCCACGTCACGATCGCCCTCGACGAGGCTTACATCGAGTTTCAGACCACCGATGATCCCGACACCACCGTCGACCTGCTCGCCGACTTCCCCAACCTGGTCATCCTGCGGACCTTCAGCAAGGTCTACGGCCTGGCCGGGCTACGGGTCGGTTTCGCCCTTGGCTCGGCCAAGTTCCGCGCCGCGATCGATGCTGTGCGCCAGCCGTTCAGCGTCAATGCCCTCGCCCAGGCGGCGGCGGCCGAGGCGGTTTTGCACCAGGATGACGTCGAGCAGCGAATCGAGCGGACCCTGGTTGAGCGGATCCGCGTGGAGGAGGGTCTGCATGAGCTGGGCCTGAACACGGCCGAGACCCAGACCAACTTCTCCTGGATCGATCTCGGCGACGCCGATGAGAAGGCCGTCGTCGCTGCTCTTGCTGAGCAGGCAATTGCCGTGCGTCCCGGCACCCCGCTTGGTGACCCGGGCCACATCCGGGTTAGCTACGGCACTGCGGCCGAGAACGATCGCTTTCTTGCTGCCCTCGGCGAGATCCTCGACTAATCCCGCTGCGCCTGCTACAAACTCAAGCGAAGTGAAGCGAACAGGCGACACTGCGAGCAGCATGTGCGCAAGGCGCGCTGCGGTTGCCCCTGTCCGTTACGTCTATTTCTGGCGATTTAGCTAGGCGTCTGGCCTGGCGGCCTCGTGCCGCTTCCATAGAGCGTTTGGCCGGGCGCCGGTTCGAATGGTTCGCGAGTTTCGCGATGCCCACGCTCGCATGGCGAAACCCGCACGGAAAGTAGAGTCTCGAACGTGGAGAAAGGCGACGGCAAGATGATCATCGGAATGCGACAGGAGGCGCGCGACCGGGTTCGCGACCAGCGGATCGAACGAGTCGTGGAGTTGGTGCCACCCGAGGCCCTGCTTGACGACCTGCCACTCGGCGAGGAGCGTGAGCGGGCGGTGGTTAGCGGGCGCAAGGACGTCGAGAACGTGCTCGAACGGGTAGACGACCGGTTGCTGGTCGTGGTCGGGCCCTGCAGCGTGCACGACGTCGAGGCGGCGCTTGAGTACGGCGGCCGGCTCGCCGACTTGGCGGGAGAGCTGGGCGATGACCTGCTCGTAGCGATGCGGGTCTACTTCGAGAAGCCACGCACTACGACCGGCTGGAAGGGACTGATCAACGACCCCTACCTCGACGGCTCCTGCGACGTCAACGCCGGCCTGCGGACAGCTCGTACCCTGCTCCTGCAGGTGCTCGACCTCGGGTTGCCGGTCGGCTGTGAGTTCCTCGATCCGATCACGCCGCAGTACATCTCCGACACGGTCGCCTGGGGGGCGATCGGTGCCCGCACGACCGAGAGCCAGACCCACCGCCAGCTCGGCTCCGGCCTCTCGATGCCGATCGGCTTCAAGAATCGCACCGACGGCAACGTCCAAGTCGCCGTCGACGCGGTCCGCGCTGCGGCGGCTCCGCATGCCTTTGCCGGCATCGATGACGCCGGTCGCCCGGCGATCCTCCACACCGCCGGCAATCCCGACGGCCACGTCATCCTGCGCGGTGGCCGTGGCGGCCCCAACTGCGACCCCGAAGGCGTTGCTGCGGCCCTGGAGATGCTCTCAGGTGCCGGTCTTGCCGAACGCGTCGTGATCGACGCTTCCCACGACAACAGCGCCAAGGACCCCGAGAAGCAGATGTTGGCTACGGCCACGATCGGCGATCAAGTTGCCGCGGGAAACAAGGCCATCGTCGGCGTCATGCTCGAGTCTTTCTTGGTCGAGGGCCGCCAGGATCTTGGCAACGGCGAGTCGCTCACCTACGGCCAGTCGATCACCGACCCCTGCATCGATTGGGACCACACCGTGACGGCGCTGGAGGGATTGGCGGCGGCGGCCAGGACACGGCGCGAGAAATGAAGGTCGCCGTGCTCGGGGTGGGCCTGATCGGAGGCTCGATCGGGCTTGCCGCGAGGCAGCGCCTGCAATGCGAGGTAGTCGGTTGGGGGCGGACCGAGGCGACGCTGGAGCGGGCGCTCGAGCTTGGCGCCCTCGATCGCGTTGCCTCCTCGGTCGGCGAGGCATGCGCCGACGCCGAGGTCGTCTTTTGCGCAGCGCCGGTGGCGACGCTGCCCGAGCTGGCACGTGAAGCGCTCGAGGCGAGTGGTCCCGAGACCGTCGTCACCGACGCCGGCTCGACCAAGCGCGGGATCGTCGCCGCCCTGGGGGACGACGAGCGCTTCGTCGGCGGCCACCCGCTTGCCGGCGCCGAGACCGCTGGCGTCGACAACGCCCGGCCCGATCTCTTCGAGGGCGCGCGCTGGTACCTGACGCCGACCGAGCGTACCGGCGGCATCCTCTACGACCATCTGCAGCGAACGATCGCCGACCTCGGCGCCCGCCCGCAGGCGATCGACGCCGCCGCCCACGACCGTTTGATGGCCACGGTCAGTCATCTGCCACACGTGCTCTCAAACGTTCTCGCCGGACAGGCGGCGGCGGAGCTGACCAGCGACTCCGAGCGCATGCCCGAGGTGGGGCCGAGCTTTCGCGATGCAACCCGGGTGGCTGGCTCAAATCCGTCGATCTGGGGAGACATCTTCACCGCCAACCGCGACGCGGTCGTCGCCGCAATCGATGACGTCGTTGACCGTCTGGGCGACGCCCGGGAGCTGATCCTCTCCGGCGATACGGCGAACGTCGCGACTTGGCACGCCACCGCGGGCGCCGATCGACGGCGGCTGCTTGAGACCGAGCTTTCCACGGGTCCTCTGCGCGAGCTGCGCGTCGTCGTCGCCAACCGTCCCGGCACTGTTGCCGAGCTTGCGCTTGCCCTCGGTGAGGCGGGGGTCAACATCGAGGACATGGCGCTGCACCCGGCCGCGGACATGGAGACGGGCGCGATCTCGCTTTGGGTCGGAGGCGAGGAGCAGGCTGAGCGCGCGGCTGCGCTGGTCCGCGAGTTGGGCCACAGCGCAACCGTGCTTGCCGAGGACTAGCCCCGTGGCCACTCGCTTTGATCGCTCGGGCCCGCTGCGCGGCACGCTCAGGCCGCCGTCGGACAAGTCCGTCTCCCACCGAGCGGCGCTGATCGCCGCAATGGGAGAGGGGGAGACGATGATCGAGGGCTACCTCGATGCCGCCGACACGCGCTCGACCCTGGCCGCGGTCCAAGCGCTGGGCGCCGAGCTGGGGGGAGTCGCGCTCGAGCCGGCGCTGCGCCTACGCGGCGTCGGCCTGCGCGGCGCCGCAACGGCCGCGATCGACGTTGGCAACGCTGGCACCCTGCTGCGCCTGCTGCCGGGCTGGTTGGCCGGCCAGGAGACGGGGGCGTGGACGCTTGACGGCGACGACTCGATACGGCGCCGCCCGGTCGACCGGATCGCGATGCCGTTGGGCTTGATGGGAGCCCGGGTCGAGTGCCGTGACGACCGCCTGCCGCCGCTGCGGATTGAGGCTGCTCCATTGCAGGGCATCGAGTACGAGCTGCCGGTCGCCAGTGCCCAGATCAAGTCCTGCCTGCTTTTTGCCGGCCTGCTGGCGGAGGGGGAGACGCGAATCGTCGAGCCGCTGCCGAGCCGCGACCACAGCGAGCGGATGCTGGCCGCCGCCGGCGCCGAGATCGAGCGCAGCGATGGCACCGTCACGATCCGCCCCGCGGCGCTGCTCGAGCCGGGCGAGATCGTCGTGCCGGCCGACTTCTCCTCGGCCGCGTTCTTCATCCTCGCCGCACTGCTCGTACCCGGCAGCGACGTCAGCCTGGTCGGAGTTGGCCTCAACCCGACCCGCACGGGCCTGCTTTCGATCCTCGGGCGAATGGGCGCTGAGATCGAGGTCGAGCCGGAAAGCGAGCGTGGCGGCGAGCCGAGCGGACGGCTCCGGATCCGCCCAACCCAGCTGCAAGGCACCGAGGTTGGCGGTGTCGAGATCCCGCTGGCTATCGACGAGCTGCCGCTGGTGGCGCTCGCCGCCTGCTTCGCCGAGGGGGAGACGACGATCCGCGATGCGGCTGAGCTACGCCGCAAGGAGAGCGACCGGATCGACACGGTAAGCGCGGCGCTGGCCGCAATCGGCGCGAGCGTGGAGACGAGCGAGGACGGGATGCGGATCGCTGGCCAGGGCGGCCTGCGCGGCGGCGCAATCGATTCGCACGGCGATCACCGGATAGCGATGCTCGGCGCGATTGCCGGCCTCGCTTCACGCGAGGGCGTCGAGGTTGCCGGGATGGACTCCGCCGCCGTCAGCTATCCAAGCTTCAAGGCCGATCTGACCTCGCTCCGCGGCAGTTGAGCTACGGCCGTACGCTGCCGCCCCATGGTCATCGCAATCGACGGTCCCGCCGGGGCCGGTAAGTCAACCGTTGCTCGCGCCGTTGCCAAGGCGCTCGGCTTTACCTACCTCGACTCGGGGGCGATGTACCGCTGCGTTGCTTTGGCCGGGATCGAGGCTGGCGCCGATCTCGACGACGCCGGGGCGATGGGCGCCCTGGCGGGGTCGCTGCAGATCGAGCTCGACGACGATCGGGTTCAGCTGGACGGGCGCGACGTCAGCGCCGCAATTCGCGAGCCGTTGGTGAGCGAGGCGTCTTCCCGGGTTTCGGTCCACCGGCCGGTGCGCGAGGCAATGGTGTCGCGGCAACGGCTCTTGATCGAAGCCGGCCGCTACGTTGCCGAGGGGCGCGACATCGGCACCGTGGTCAGTCCCGGGGCGCCGCTCAAGGTTTTTCTCACCGCCTCTGCCGAGGAGCGCGCCCGCCGACGCGCCGCCCAGACCGGGGAGGACGAGTCGGCTGTCCTTGTCGCCCAGCACGAGCGCGACGAGCGCGACGAGAGCCGCGAGCACAGCGCCCTGCAGGCGGCAGAGGACGCGATCGAGATCGATACCACCGGTTTCGGCCTAGATGAGGTTGTCAAGCGGATCGTCGGTCTGGCGGCTGGGCGAGGCCTCGCGTGAGTGCCCCTGGCGACTTGGTCGCAATATGTCCGACTAAGGCGCCAGGGAAGTGGGATCTCGGATGAACGGGCCTACGGTTGCAATCGTCGGCTTTCCCAATGTCGGCAAGAGCACTCTGGTCAACCGGCTCGCCGGTGGCCGCGAGGCCGTCACCCATGCCGAGCCGGGCGTCACCCGCGATCGCAAGCGCGTTCCCTGCGAGTGGAACGGCTTCGCCTTTGAGCTGCTCGACACCGGTGGCATTGACCTGGCCGACGAGAGTGCGCTGGCTGAGGATGTGCAGCGCCAGGCGCGGATCGGGATCGCCGAGGCCGACGCCATCCTGCTCGTCGTCGACGCTCGCGCCGGAGTCCGCGCCGGCGACGCCGAGCTGGCGAAGACCCTGCGCGGCGGTGAGGTCCCGGTACTCGTCGTCGTCAACAAAGTCGACCGGCCTGGCGACGAGCACCTGAGCGCCGAGTTCCACAAGCTCGGCCTGGGCGAGCCGATCGTCGTCTCGGCTACGCACGGTCTCGGCACCGGCGATCTGCTCGATCGCGTCGTCGGCCTACTGGGTGAGCTTCCGCCGACCGGCGGCCACGAGGATCTCGTCCATGTCGCCGTCGTCGGTCGCCCCAACGCCGGCAAGTCCTCGTTGGTCAACGCTTTCCTCGGCAGCGAGCGGGTGATCGTCTCCGAACGCGCCGGCACCACTCGCGATGCGATCGACACCGAGCTGGAAGTCGACGGGCGGCCGGTACTGCTGGTCGACACGGCTGGCTTGCGACGCCGCTCCAAGGTCGCCGGCTCAGTCGACTACTACGCGCAGCTGCGCTCCGAGCTGGCGGTAGAGCGGGCCGACGTGGCGATCGTCGTCTGCGACGCTGCCGACGGCGTTACCGCGGAGGATCTGCGTATCTCCGAGCTGGCGATGCGGGCGGGGTGCGCCACTCTCCTCGTCCTCAACAAGTGGGATATCGGTATGACCGACGTCGACGACGCCCGTGCCAGGGTCGAGCGCAAGCTGCGTCTGCGACCCGAGGTCGTCACCAGCTCGGCCCTCTACGGCCGCAATGTCGCCAAGCTGCTGCCCAAGGCGCTACAGCTCGCCGACCGGGCGGCAAAGCGGATCCCGACGCCGGAGCTGAACCGGTTCGTCAACGACGTGGTCGCGACGACGCCGCCGCCCTCGCGGCGTGGCAGGCGGCTGCGCCTCTACTACTCGGCGCAGATCGGCGAGAGCCCGCCGCGCTTCGCGATCCAGGTAAACGATCGCCGGCTGATCGTCCGCGACTGGGCCTACCACCTGGAGAACAGGATGCGCGAGACCTACGGCCTCGAGGGCATCCCGCTGATCATCGATTTCGTCCCCCACACCGGCCGCCGTCGCTGAGGCTCCCCGGGTACGCTTCCCCCTATGTCAGATATCCAGCCGCTCGCCGCGGGCGAGTACCTCTTCACTTCCGAGTCGGTCACCGAGGGTCATCCGGACAAGGTCTGCGACGCGATCTCCGACACCATCCTCGATGCCGTGATGGCGGGCGATCCCGAGGGCCGCGTCGCCTGCGAGACCCTCGTCAACACCGGCATGGCGGTGGTCTCCGGCGAGATCTCCACCGATGTCCATCTCGATGTGCCCGAGCTGGTCCGCGAGACGATCCGCGGGATCGGCTACGACCACGGCGACTACGGCTACAACTGCGACCACATCTCCGTCCTCGTCTCACTCGACAAGCAGTCGCCCGACATTGCCCAGGGAGTTGACGCTTCGCACGAGACCCGCACCGGCTCCGCCGCTGCTGACGAACTGCTGCTGGCCGGCGCCGGCGACCAGGGGATGATGTTCGGCTACGCCACCGATGAGACCGAGGCGCTGATGCCGATGCCGGTCCATCTCGCTCATCGGCTCGCCGAGCGACTCGCCGCGGTGCGCAAGGACGGCACCCTCGAGTACCTCGGGCCGGACGGCAAGACCCAGGTCACGGTCCGCTACGCGAACGGTCGCCCGGTGCGGGTCGAGAAGCTGCTGATCTCGACCCAGCACGCCGAGGGAGTCGACTCTGAGTCGACGATCAAGCCCGACCTCTGGCAGCACGTGGTGGTGCCTGTGCTCGAGGCCGAGGCGGCGGGGCTCTACGACGAGGCGGCGCTGCGCGACGGCTTCCTCGTTAACCCGACCGGCAAGTTCGTGATCGGCGGCCCGGTCGGCGACGCCGGCCTCACCGGCCGCAAGATCATCGTCGACACCTACGGCGGCATGGCTCGCCACGGTGGCGGTGCCTTCTCCGGCAAGGATCCCTCCAAGGTCGACCGCTCCGCCGCTTACGCTGCCCGTCACGTCGCCAAGAACGTCGTTGCGGCCGGTCTCGCCCAGCGCTGCGAGGTGCAGGTCGCCTACGCGATCGGCGTCGCCCATCCGGTCTCGCTGATGGTCGAGACCTTCGGCACCGGCGCGCTGCCCGACCTGGAGATCTCACGTCTCGTCGACGCCGAGTTCGACCTGCGTCCAGGCGCCTTCCGCCGCTACCTCGATCTACATCGCCCGATCTACCGCAAGACCGCGGCCTACGGCCATTTCGGCCGCGAGGACCCGGACTTCACCTGGGAGGCCACTGACCGGGCCGCCTCACTTCGCGAGGCGGCCGGAGCGGCCGCGGCCGTCTGACGCTGCGCATATCGGCGTCCTCGGTCGCTCGCGTGCAGAGCACGCCACGCTCCCTGCGTCCTTGATCTGCTTGGTCAGACGACCGCGTGGCTAGGGACTGGGGTGCGTGATGCCGGTCGCCTGGTCCACCTGATGCACGACGTCCCCCGGGCCGGCGACCCCGGCGAAGACGAAGTTGTAGTCGTCGGTCGCCGCGGTGTCGAAGTCGACGTCGCCGATCTGCATGATCCGCTGGTAGACCGACTGGCGGTAGTTGACGTTCTGGACCCGCTCCAGGCGGGTCTCCTGGACCTCGCGCGAGACGATCCCGCGTTTGATGTTGAGGCGGCGATCGGTGATCGTGTAGGTCGTCGCCACACGCTTGACGAAACCGATCAGGACGGTGAGCCCGATGATGACGAGGACGATCAGGAACACCGTGCCGCTGCCGGCGCCAAACAGCTTCGCGACTACGCCGATGATCGCCGCCACCAGGATGCCTTTGAGGTAGAAACCGAGGATCGCCCGCCAGGAGGGGTGTCCTTGGAAGATCAGCTGCTCGCCGGGGCTGAGGTTGAGTGCCATCGCTACGGCGTGAGCATAGAGCTTGTTTCGGCTTCCTCACGCCGTCCGCCACCCTCCATACCGTGACCGAGTGATCGCCAAGGTCGAGCCGTTGACCACCGCTCGCGCCCTACGTGGGCCCTTCGACTACCGCCTGCCGGCGGAGATGGCCGATCTCGAGGTGGGCAGTGTCGTGCGGGTCCCGTTTGGTAGGCGGCGACGGACGCTGGGTGTCATCGTCGCCCTGGCCGAGACCTCCGAGCTCCCGCCCGAGCGCCTCGCCGAGCCGCTCGAAGCGCTTGAGGCCGGGGTGCCGGCGGAGCTTGTCCGCCTCGGCCTCTGGGTTGCCGGCGAGTACTGCTCGACTCCCTCGCGCGGATTGCAGCTGGTGTTGCCGCCTGGCACCGGCGCCGGCGGGCAGCGGGTCCGTTCGCGGACCGAGCTGCGCGCCGAGATCACCGTGGCGGGCGAGGCGGCGCTTACCGACGGAGGCCGCTTGGGGGCTAAGCAGCGGGCGGCACTGGAGGCGCTTGGCGGAGGGGAGATGTCGGCCGGGGAGCTGGCCGGTGCGGTCGGTGTCGACCGCCAGGTTCTACGGCGACTCGAGGAGCGTGGCCTGATCTCCACCCGCAGCTCGCAGGTGCGGCGCAAACCCGGTGGCGCTGAGCTCGGGGCCGCGGCAGCTCGTCCGCAACTGCTCGAGGAGCAGGAGCGCGCCGTCGCCGAGCTCGTCGCCGCTCTTGACGGAGAGGCCGGAACGGCGCGCAAGCTGCTCCTCCACGGCGTCACTGGCTCGGGCAAGACCGAGGTCTATTTGGCCGCGGTCGAGGCCGCTCTTGCCCGGGGCCAAGGGGCGATTGTCCTCGTCCCGGAGATCGGCCTGGCGCCGCAGGCGGTGGCCCGCTTCCGGGCGCGGCTCGGCGATCGTTTTGCCGTTCTCCACTCGGCCCTTTCGCCGGGAGAGCGCTATGACGAGTGGCGGCGCCTGCGCAGCGGTGAAGCCAGCGTTTGCGTCGGCCCCCGCTCCGCAGTCTTCGCGCCCATCCGCGATCTCGGCCTGATCGTGATCGACGAGGAGCACGATGCCTCCTACAAGCAGGAGGGGGACCCCTGCTACGACGCTCGTACGGTGGCCCGCCGCCGGGCCGAGGAATGCGGCGCGGTGTTGGTTGCCGGTACCGCGACCCCACGGCCCGAGACGTGGCTGGAGCTGCCGCGACTGGAGCTGGCACGCCGTGTCGACGGGCGCCGCATGCCGCCGGTCGAGGTGCTCGACATGCGCGAGGCCGATCCCCGCTCGGGTCCATTGCACCCGGCGACCTGGGAGGCGCTGGCGAGCGTCAGGGACTCCGGCGCAAAGGCGATCCTGATGGTCAACCGCCGCGGCTTCGCGCCCTGGCTCACCTGTCGCTCGTGTGGGCGGCACTGGGGCTGCCCTAACTGCGACGTCTCGTTGATCGTCCACCGCCATGCAGGGCGGGTCGTCTGCCATCACTGCGCCCACTCCGAGCCGATGCCGCGCGCTTGTCCCGATTGCGGCTCGACCACCCTTTCGCGGGCCGGCGCCGGGACCGAGCAGATCGAGGCGTTGTTGACCGAGCAGCTCGACCCGATGCCGGTTTTCCGCCTCGACTCCGACACCGCCGGCGGCCGTGGTGCCCACGCGCGCATCCTCGCTGGCTTCGGTGAGGCCGAGAGTGCCGTGCTGATCGGAACGCAGATGGTCGCCAAGGGCCATGACTTCCCCGAGGTGACGCTGAGCGCGATCGTCGACGCCGACGCAACCTTGCGCTTCCCCGACTTCCGTGCCGGCGAGCGCACCTTCGCCATGGTCGCTCAGCTAGCCGGGCGCAGCGGCCGCGGCGAGGCCGGGGGAGAGGTGATCGTGCAGACGCTGGCCCCAGAAGCGCCGAGCATCGTCCGTGCTGCCAGTCACGACTCCAGCGGCTTCCTCGCCGAGGAGGTCGAGCGCCGCCGCGCGCTCCGCTACCCGCCTTTCTCGCACCTTGTCCGGGTCGTGCTCAAGTCGGAGTCCGAGCTACGAGTAGAAGCGGCGGCCACAAAGCTGGCGGCGGCTCTGGTTGAGTCCCTGCCCGCCGACACCGACCTGCTCGGCCCGGCGCCGATGTTCCGCGTCCGCGGTAAATATCGTCGCCGCCTGCTGACCAAGGCCCAGGATCGAGAGGGAACGGTCGCCGCCATCCGCGCCGCAGTCGAGCGTCTCGCCGCCGACCGCTCGCTCAAGGACGTCGCGATCGGCGTCGACGTCGACCCCCAGTAGGCGCAATCCGATCCATACAATCGATCCTGTGAGCGACGACGGCGCTGTCACCGACGAAACCGAGCGCGAGCAGCTCGAAGCGGAGCTGCAGGAGCGGCGCGAAGCTGCGCTTGCCAAGATCGTCCAGTTCGGCGATCCCGTGCTGAAGAGCAAGGCCTCGCCCGTGACCGCATTTGGACCCGAGCTAAGGGCAGAGGTCGATCGGATGATCGCGATCATGCGCGACGGGATGGGTGTCGGGCTGGCTGCCACTCAGGTGGGAGTGCTGCGACGCGTGCTGGTTTTTCAGGCGGGGTCAGACAGCGAGCCAACCGGGTTGATTAACCCGACGATTGAGTGGCTCTCCGCAGAGGCTGTGGTTGCCGAAGAGGGCTGCCTTAGCTTGCCGCGCGTGGCGATGGATGTCGAGCGGCCATTGCATGCCCGCGTCAGCGGCGTCGATATCGAGGGCGAGCCGGTGAGGATCGAGGCCTCGGGCTTGGAGGCACGCGTCCTCCAGCACGAGATCGACCACCTCGACGGCGTGCTGATCCTCGATCGGGCGCCTCGCGCTCAACGTAAGGCTGCGCTGCGCGCTCTGCGCGAGGGTGGCAGTTACACCCCCGCCACCGAGGAGAGCGCGGCCCGCGACGCCGAAGAGCACCGCGAGCCCAAACACACAGCGTGAGCACGTCAATCGCCACGGACTCGAATACCCGGTTGCCACCGCGTCGATTGACGCACTCACAGTGCAACGTGTGAGGACCGTCTACCTCGGCACCTCGGAGTTCGCCGCGGCGGTGCTCCGTCGTTTGGCGGAGTCGCGCCATCGGCCGCTGTTGGTTGTGACCCCGCCCGACCGACCGAAGGGGCGTGGACGGCGCAGTGGTCCGCCGCCGACCGCCGTGCTCGCCGCCGAGCTTGGGGTCGAGCTGTTGCGGGCCGAGAACGTGAACGCGGAGGGGGTGCTTGAGCGGATTCGCGCCGTGCGGCCTGAGGCGCTGGCCGTCTGTGCCTTTGGTCAGATCATCCGCGAGCCGCTGCTCTCCGAGTGGCCGCTGCTCAACATCCACCCTTCGTTGCTGCCCCGGTGGCGCGGCGCCGCACCGATCGAGCGGGCGATTATGGCGGGCGATACGCGTACGGGGGTCAGCGTGATGCAGCTCACCGCCGGGTTGGATGCCGGCCCGATCGCCCTGCGGGAGGAGCAGCCGATTGGCTCCGAGGACGATTTCGAGAGCCTCTCAGACAAGCTCTCGACCCTCGGCGGCCAGATGCTGGTGAAAGCGTTTGATCTGCAGGAACGCGGTGAGCTTCACTTCGAGGCACAAGACGATGGGGAGGCGACCTACGCCGAGAAGATCGATACCGCCGAACGGCGCCTCGACCCCGTTAGGCCCGCTACCGAGCTGGCGCGCACCGTCCGCGCGCTTACGCCGCACGTCGGCGCCTACCTCGAGGCTGGCAAGGGGAACCGGCTTGGGGTGAGGCGCGCCCGGGCGGTCGATGTCGGCGTCAGGCAGGGTGAAATGAAGGCCGAGTGGGGGGCATTGCTGCTCGGCTGCGGCCGCGGCGCACTGCGCCTCGAGGTCGTGCAACCCCCGGGGGGCAAGCCGATGGCAGCCGATGCCTATCTGCGTGGCCATCCCGTGCCTGTACTTTGATTACTCCCGCTCGTACCCTTGCCTTTGAGACGATCCGGGCGACCTTCGAGCAGGACGCCCACACCGAGCGCTTCTTCCGCGAAGCGGCCGATCGCAGTGAGCTGCCGAGCCGCGAGCGAGCCCAGGCGCAGCGGCTCGCCTTCGGTGCAGTGCAGCGTCGCGGCACCGCCGACGTGGTGGTCGAGCAGCTCGCCGAACGCTCGACCCGTCTGCTCGACCCGCCGGTGATCGCGGCCCTGCGGCTCGGTCTTTACGAGTTGATCTTCGCCGATGCCACGCCCGATCATGCTGCCGTTGATCAGGCCGTCGAGCTGGTCAAGGGATCCGGTGCCGCGCACGCCTCCGGGCTTGTCAACGCCGTCCTGCGCCGCGCTGGGCGCGAACGCGACCGCCTCGTTGCTTCGCTGCTCGAGGACGATTCGACAGCGGATAGTGCGGCGGTTGCGCATTCCGCGCCGCTCTGGCTGGCGCAGATGTGGTGGGCGGAGCTGGGCGCGAAGGAGACTCGTGCGCTGCTCGCCGCCTGCAACCTGCCGGCCGAGCTGGCGCTGCGGGTAAACACGCTGCGCGGCGACCGCGAGGCGGCGCTGACCTCCCTGCGCGGGGGCGGGGTTGAGGCCCGCGCGGCCGAGGGGCAATGGCCACTGGCGCCACCCGAGTCGGTCGTGGTCGAGGGGCGAATTGGAGACGCCGTTCCCGGCCTCATCGCAGCCGGCGAGCTGACGCCGCAGAGTCGAGGTTCGGCCGCCGTGGTCGAGGTGCTCGACCCTCAGCCCGGCGAGCACGTTCTCGACCTTTGCGCCGGCCCCGGAATCAAGACTGCCCAGATCGCCGCCCGCATGGGTGACCGTGGCGAGGTGATCTCGGTCGAGCAAGATTCGGAGCGAGCGGAGGAAGTCGCCGCGCAGGCGCGCCGCCTTGGTCTGCGCAGTATCACCGTGGCTGAGGTCGATGCGGCTGCGCCGGGAATGGCGCCGGGCTTTGACCGGGTGCTGGTTGATCCGCCCTGCTCGGATCTCGGCGCGCTGGCATCGCGCCCCGATGCCCGCTGGCGTAAATCGCCGAAGGCGATTGCACGCCTTGCCGAGCTCCAGGCGGGGATCTTGCTGCGAGGACTGGAAGCACTGCGTCCTGGCGGTATGCTCGTCTACTCAACTTGCACGATTTCCCGCCGCGAGGGCGAGGATCAGATCGCCGCTCTGGAGAGGCGGGCATCGCTGGGCGAGGCGCCATCGTTTTCTGTTGACGGGCTTGGTGGCCTCGCACCAACCTTCGCTTCTCGGCACGATTCGCGCTTTCTCCAATTCCGCCCCGATCGCGATTGCACGACTGGTTTCTTCGTCTGCCGCCTGAGAAAGGATGAGTGAGTGCTCAAGCGTGCGAAATGTCCGAGTTGTAGTGAGCCATGGCTGCGTCCGACCCAGCTGCCCGGACGCTTTCGCTGCGTGTACTGTCTGCACCGCTTCGAGCTGGTCTCGCAATGTCCAAATTGCGGCGAGCACCAGACCATCGCCCGGATGAGCACTACCGAGGACATGACCTGCCAGACCTGCGGAGATTCGATGCTGAGGCCGATTTGAGCGAGCGGATGACGGAACTCCTGGAGGAGCGGCGGGTGGCGCCCTCGATCCTTTCGGCTGATTTCTCGCAGCTCGGCGCGCAGGTCGACGAGGTGATCGCAGCCGGGGCGCGGGTGATCCACGTCGATGTGATGGACGGTCATTTCGTTCCGCCGATCACGATCGGCCCTCTCGTCGCGGCTTCGATCGCCGATCGAGTTCACGCTGCTGGTGGCGCGATCGACGTCCATTTGATGATCGAGGCTCCGGAGCGGCACATCGAGGCCTTCGCCGCGGCCGGCGCCGACTCGATCACCTTTCACGCCGAGGCGACCCCGCACGCCAATCGCACTTTGGCGGCGATTCGTGAGCTCGGCTGCCTAGCTGGGATCGCGATCAACCCTGGCACGCAGGTTGAGGCGCTCGCCGAGCTGCGCGGCCACGCCGATATCGCCCTCTGCATGACTGTCAACCCCGGCTGGGGCGGTCAGTCATTCATCGACGGCTCCAACGACAAGGTTTCGCGCCTTGCCGCGGTAGTCGGTGACGCGAAGATCGAGGTCGATGGGGGAATCGACGCCGGTACCGCGGCCCCGATCGCGGAGGCCGGGGCATCTTTATTCGTGGCTGGATCGGCCGTGTTCGGCGCCGCCGACCCTGCTGCGGCCTACGCGGAGATCGTCGCCGCAGCCGGTGCTGCCTAAGCCCTTCTTAGCCCCTCGCGATCAGGGCGCCGATCGCCTCTTGCCACCAGGCCCTCTCCGAAGGATCGTCGCCGCAGCGTTCTGCTCGGCGCTCGCACCAGCGGGCTAAGGCCTGGCGGCCGCCTAGCGCGACTACCGTCTCGGTCGTGACTGCATAGCGACCGTCGGCGAGCGCAGCCAGAGCGCTGCCTCGGTCACGGCGGCTACGCAGGATCGCGATCACGGCTACGCCGTCAACGTCTCGCGGTGCCGAGGGATCCTCGATATCCCCACCCGGGCGCACGGTAAAGACCTGGGAGGCGCCACGGGGAGCCAGGGTCGGCGGTGGCGGCGTACCGACCGGCCCTTTGTGCCACTGCTGGGTCAGCTCCTCGACTTCCTCGCGCCGCTCGCTGCGGACGAGGATGTGCAGCTCGTCGCCCTCGCGAACTTCAGTTGAGCCGCGCGGGGGGAGCGCCCTGCCATCGCGGACGATCACGTTGAGCAGGGCATCGCGCGGCAGGCCGAGTTCGCGTACGAGGTGCCCGGCCGCTGCGGCGCCAGGGCGCAGTCGGTAGGAGACGACATCCCCTCCCATGCGGCGGATACGGCCGGACTCGAGCAGGCGCCGCGGCAGGGCCGGCTCGTCCGTGGTCAGGCCTAGCCGTTTGGCCAGCGGCTCGAAGCTCGCCCCCTGGACCAGGGTCGAGGTGACGACGACGAAGAAGACGATCGAGAACAGCTCCTGTCCGGCGCCGACGCCGGCTACGACCGGAAAGGTGGCGAGCCAGATCGGGGTGGCGCCGCGCAAACCAGCCCAACCGAGCATCGCTCGCTCGCGCAGATTGAGTGGTGAGAGCACCGTCGCGACGTAGGCGGCGAGCGGGCGGGCAACCAGGATCAGCGCCGCGGATAGCGCCAGGCCTTCGAAGGCGACATCGCCGAGCGTGCTGGGGAAGACCAGCAATCCGAGCAGGATGAAGAGGCCGATCTGGGCGACCCAGCCGACCCCCTCGTGGAAGGCGACGATCGTGCGGCGGGCCGGGATGCTGCTTGAGCCGAGGGCGAGCGCGGTCAGGTAGGTGGCGAGCAGGCCGGAGCCATGGGCAACCTCGGCCAGGCCGTAGGCAAGGCCGGCGATCGCGATCGTCGCCACCGGGTAGATCCCGTCGGTCGGCAGACGGACCCGGTTGAGTGCCGAGACAGAGAGGCGTCCGATTGCCAGCCCGATCGCCGCGCCCAGCGCCAGTTTGAGCGCCAGCAGGCCGGCCATGTCGGCGAACCCGTAGCCAGGCTTCTGAATCCATTCGATGAAGCCGATCACCAACAGCAGTGCCACCGGGTCGTTCATCCCGGACTCGCCCTCCAGCGAGCGGGCCAGGCGCTTCTCCAGCGTCGAGCGGCGCAGGACAGCGAAGATCGCGGCCGAGTCGGTGGCCGCCACAGCCGCGCCGACGAGCATCCCTTCCAGGGTGCTGAGGCCGAAGATCCACTTCGCGGCAATGCCCGCAAGGCCGGCGGTGACAGCCGTCCCAATCGTCGCCAGCGACGCCGCCGTTCCCAGCACCGGCCGGATCTCCGACCAGCCTGCGGTCAGCCCACCCTCGAAGAGGATCAGCACCAGCGCGATCGTCCCCAGGGTGCGGGCAAGCTCGGTGTCGTTGAACTCGATCCCGCCGATCCCCTCCGAGCCGGCGAGCATCCCCAGCCCGAGGAACAGCAGCAGGCCCGGTATGCGCACCCGGTCGGCCAGCAGCGCCCCGAGGATCCCCGCCGCGAGCAGGGCGCCGGCGATCAGGATCAGCTCGGCGTCGTGTCCACCCATCGACGGACCCTAATGAACCGCTAGACCTGCTCGTCGATAGCCGCCAACCGTGCCTCCAGTTCCTCGGGCGAGCCCGGCAGGGGCACGTCCTCGGCGCGCTCGTGCGGGTGGCTGTAGGCGTAGTAGAGGAGCGAGAAGAGCAGCCCCGCGGCGAGCACGAAGCCGACCTCCACCCGGCGGAACTCGTTGCTGACGAGCGGCACGAAGTTCCAGCCGATGAACAGCGCCGCGCAGGTGATCCAGCGGGCGGCGGCGCGGCGCACCTGGCCCTGGGCGATGCAGGCCTGGTTGACCGTCACCGAGCAGAGGTAGAGACCCATGCCGATCGTTACCAGCAGCAGGCCGGCGCGGTCGTAGGTGAACTTGTTGCTGAAGGCGATCTGCATCGCCTTCGGACCGACCAGTCCCATGAAGACGAAGGCGACGGTGGTGAAGGCAGCGAGCCCGAGCAGGACCATGCGCACGGTCTGACGGAACTCGCGTTCGCTTTCCTCGCTGCCGCTCGCGTGCAGGGTGGTGAGGTGGGGGAGGATGCTGGTCGAGACCGACTGGAAGAGCTGCAGCGGCGCCCGGGCGATCATCAGGACGTTGAAGATGAAGCCCGCCGCCGCGGCGCCCTGCAATCCGCGGACGATCAGCGGGCCGGCGTTGAGGAATGCCTGTTCGCTGAACATGATCACCAGCACTCCGGCGGCGAAGCCACCGCCCTTTTTGAGCGAGAAGTCCGCCTGATCCTTGTTGGCGGGTGGGGCCGGCTGCCTGCTCTCCTGTTTCGCTCGCCGGGCGAATGCGAACGGCACGACCATCAGCGAGAGCGCCGGGGCGGCCGTTATGCCGATCGCCACCGCCGATTGGCCGCTGAGCACTCCGATCGCGACCATCACCGCGAAGATCGTGCGGAAGCACGATTCGGAGAGGATCAGCGCGACGAAGAGTCCGAAGCGCTGGCTGCCGGCAAGGAAGCCGCGAGCGAAGTAGCTCGCCGCGTAGAAGAGAACGGCGGAGAAGAAGACCCAGTAGAGGGTTTCGTTGCCCTCCAGCAGGTCGTTCTGGATCGGCCCCCGCAGCGCCAGCGCGGCGACGGCGAAGAAGAGCGAGAGGCCGAGCTGGATCGTCGAGGCGACCCGCATCGGCTCGCTGATCGCTTGCCCCGTCGTTCGCCGCTCGGAGATGTGGCGGGAGAGCAGCTGTTCGATCGGCCGGTAAAGGGTCGAGATGGTGATGAACACCGCCGACCAGAGCACCGTGATCTGTCCGTAGTCAGGCTTGGAGAGGACATGCGAGGCGATCAGGAAGTAGGCGTAGGTGATCAGGCCGGTGAGTCCGACGCCGATCGCGAGAAAGCTCGCCAGGCGGCCGTAGTCAGCGGTGGTAGAGCCGCCCATGGGCGCAGCCCCGGCCTTGGCGCCGGGAAGTTTCTCGCGCAACCCCATCAGCGCTTTGGCGCGCCGCGCTCGTAGTGGGAGGGCTCGACCCCGAGCGAGAGCTCGACCCGGCGCACCCGCTCAAAGACTCGCTGGGTCATTACCCGCTGGCCGGCGAGCAGGTCCCCGATTACGCCAAGGGCCAGAAGCTGCAGAGCGGCGATGAAGAGCACGGCGCCGAGGATCAATGACTGGATGTGGCCGCTCGAGTCGCCGTTGAAGATCCAGTCGATCAGGAAGGGCATCCAGGCCGCCAGGGCGAGGACGCCGACCACCAGGCTGGCGCTGGCAAAGACGCGCAGCGGCTCATAGCGGGCGTAGATGCGCAGGATCGAGAGCCCGTTGCGGCGCACGTAGGCACCGGTCGAGTCGAAGAGGCGCGACTCGCGCGTCTGCGGATTGGTCGCGACCTCGACCCCCTCGACGGCGACAAGCATCTTGCCCGCCTGAATCAGGCTCTCCAGCGTGTAGGTGAAGTTGTCGGTGACGAGCAGGCCCAGCGCGGCCTCGCGGTTGTAGGCGCGGAAGCCGGAGGTGGTGTCGGCGATCGCGGTGTCCGAGAGCCTGCGCACGACCCAGCTGCCGACTCGCTGCAGGGTCTTCTTGGGTCCGGAAAAGTGCTCAATCGTGGCGACGCGGCGATCGCCGACAACCATGTCGGCCTCGCCGGCGAGGATCGGCGCCAGCAGCTTTGGCACGTCGGCGCCGCTGTACTGGTTGTCGGCGTCGGTGTTGACGACGACATCTGCGCCGAGTTTGAGGCAGGCGTCGAGACCGGCCTGGAACGCGGCGGCGAGGCCGCGATTGTTGGTCAGGCGGACGATGTGCTCGACCCCGCACTCGCGGGCGACCTCGACCGTGCGGTCGGTCGAGCCGTCGTCGACAACCAACAGTTCGACCTCGTCGATGCCATCGATCGCGCGTGGCAGGGCCGCGATCGTCTCCGGCAGCGTCGCCTCCTCGTTGAGGCAGGGGATTTGGATGATGAGCTTCACGGCTGGTCGGTCAGGGTATCCCTGCCCTCGGCCGCGGGTCCCGTTGCGCGCGAGGTACCATTGACTGACTCGTCAATCAATATGGACGCCTCGCTGAAAACTGCGGACCGCGAATACCTGAGACGGGCTCTTGAGCTTGCGGAGTTCGGACGTGGGCGAGTTAGCCCGAATCCCCTGGTTGGAGCGGTCGTTGTGCGTGACGGGGAAGTGATTGGCGAGGGGTTTCATGCTGAATTGGGCGAGCTGCATGCTGAGCGGGCGGCGCTCGCTGACTGCGCGAGCAGGGGGGAGGACCCTGCTGGGGCGACGATGTATGTGACGCTTGAGCCCTGTGCGCATCAAGGCCGTCAGCCGCCCTGTGTCGAGGCGATTCTTGAGGCCGGCATCGGCCGCGTTGTGATCGCCTCCGACGATCCCAGCGAGAAGGCCTCGGGTCGTGGCCCGGGGATGCTGCGTGACGGCGGCGTGGAGGTCGACCTCGCCAGCGGCGAGGAGGCGACGGCGGCGCGCCTGCTCAACCAACCCTTCCGCAAGCACGCTCGCACCGGTGTGCCGCTGGTGACGCTGAAGCTGGCGATGTCGCTCGACGGGCAGACCGAAACGCCGCCCGGCGACTCGCCCTGGATCAGCGGCACCCAGAGCCAGGAGCTCGTTCACCGCTGGCGGGCCGAGTCCGACGCGATCGCCGTCGGCATCGGCACGGTCCTGGCCGACGACCCCCTGCTGACCGCTCGCGTCCCCGATGCCCGCCAGCCGCTCCGCGTCGTCTTCGACCGTCGGGCGCGTCTACCGCTCGACTCCCAGCTCTTCCAAACGCTCGGCGAGTCTCCGGTCCTTGTGGTCGCGTCGTCGGACGCAGACCCTGACCGGCGCGCCGCTCTACGGGACGCGGGCGCTGAGATCGTCGTTGCCGATGACATCTCTGCTGCGCTCTCAGAGCTGGGCCGCCGCAACATCACCAGCCTCTTCCTCGAGGGCGGCCGCACCCTTGCGTCAGCTTTTCTCGCAATGGACGCGATCGACGAGTCACGTACCTTCGTAGCCCCCGTCCTCCTGGACCTCCCTCGCGCGGGTGGCGGCGTAGGGGGGACCTCACCTGAGGAAGCTTTAGCTACCGGAAGGGGAGGTGGGTCCCCTGCGCCGACAGGACCCGCGCGCCACAACGCCTTGTCCCATGACATCGAGCAAGTAGGCGACGATGTGCTGATCACGGCTCGCTTCAAGGAGTGGTGAGATGTTCACCGGACTGATCCAGGACGTCGGCACGGTCGAGTCACTCGATTCCGCTGTCGAGGGCGCCCGTCTGCGAATCGCGACCTTGCTGGCGGGCGAGATCGAACCGGGTGATTCGATCGCCGTCAACGGCGCTTGCTTGACCGCCACGAGCGCCGACGGCAATGGCTTCGAGACCGAGGCGATGAACCAGACGCTCGATGTGACCGCCCTCGGTGGCGTACAGAAGGGAGGCAAGCTGAACCTCGAGCTGGCGATGCGCCCGTCCGATCGGCTCGGCGGCCACATCGTCCAAGGGCATGTCGACGGCGTGGGCGAGGTGATCTCGGTCGGCGAGGACGGCTTCGCCAGGCGCCTTCGCGTCGCGCTCGATCGCGACCTGATGCGCTACGTAATCGACAAGGGCTCGATCACCCTCGACGGCGTCAGCCTCACGGCGGCTGTGGTCGGCGATGATTGGCTCGAGGTCTCGCTGATCCCTGAGACGGTGGAGCGCACGAACTTGGGCGAAGCTGCGCCTGGGCGCAAGTTGAACGTCGAGTGTGACGTGATCGCAAAGCATGTGGAGCGGTTGATGGCACCATTCGCTGGAAAGGAGCGAACGTGAGCCCGGAGACGCAAAGACAAGAGGGGTCGGATAGAGCGGTGGGCGAGAGCCCGTTCTCGACGATCGAGGAAGCGATCGAGGAGATCCGCCGCGGCCGCATGGTCGTCGTCTGCGACGGCGAGGATCGTGAGAACGAGGGTGATCTGGTGATGGCGGCGCAGTTCGCCACCCCCGAGGCGGTCAACTTCATGGCCAAGGAGGCGCGTGGGCTGATCTGCCTGGCGCTGACTGCGGAACGCTGCGAACGGCTCGGCCTCAACCTGATGGCGGCGAAGAACGAGGCGCCGCTGCAGACCGCTTTCACCGTGACGATCGAGGCCGCGGGCGGCGTTAGCACCGGCATCTCCGCTCACGACCGCGCCCACACGATCCAGGTCGCGATCGACTCCAACTCGGGACCGCGCGACATCGTCGTCCCCGGCCACATGTTCCCGCTGCGCGCCAAAGAGGGCGGTGTGCTGGAGCGCACCGGCCATACCGAGGCGAGCGTCGACCTCGCCCGCCTCGCCGGCCTCACCCCGGCCGGGGTGATCTGCGAGGTGATGAACGACGACGGCACGATGGCCCGCGTTCCGGACCTGGTCCCCTACTGCGCGAAGCACGGCCTGAAGATGATCACGGTCGCCGAGCTGATCAGCTACCGGCGCCGCACCGAGAAGCTGGTCGAGCGGGTCGTCGACACCGGCCTGCCGACGGCCTTTGGCGACTTCACCGCGGTCGGCTACCGCTCACTGGTCGACGACAAACACCACGTGGCGATGGTCAAGGGCGAGGTCAATGGGGCTGAGGACGTGCTGGTCCGCGTCCACAGCGAGTGTTTAACCGGCGACGTCTTCCACAGCATGCGCTGCGATTGCGGCGAACAGCTGGCGTCAGCTTTGGCGATGATCGAGGAGGAGGGTCAGGGCGTGCTCCTCTACCTCTCGCAGGAGGGGCGCGGGATCGGCTTGCTCAACAAGCTGCGCGCCTACAAACTGCAGGAGGAGGGGGCCGACACGGTCGAGGCCAACCTCAAGCTCGGCCTTCCTGCGGATTTGCGCGACTACGGCATCGGCGCCCAGATCCTCGGCGACCTCGGTCTGACCAGCATCCGCATCCTCACCAACAACCCGAAAAAGATCGTCGGGTTGGAGGGTTACGGCCTCTCGGTCAGCGAGCAGGTGCCGATCGAGTCGACCCCCAACACCCACAACGAGGATTACCTGCGGGCCAAGCGGGACAAGATGGGCCACACGCTCCACCACCAGGGTCTCGCCCTCGACGAGGAGATGATCCACGATGAGGAGGAGCGCGACGCGGGGAGCGCCGGTGGCTGAGCCCGGAGCGTTCCTGGAGACGTTCGAGGAGGCCGAGCGCTCGGTCCTTTCCTCACTCAGCTTTGCCGTCTGTGTCGGCCGCTTCTACGAGGACCTTGCGCAACGCCTCCTGCACGGCGCCAACGAGGGCTTTGAGCTGGCCGGCGTGCCCGCGGCTGCCGTCCGCCACGCCTCTGTGCCTGGCGCCTACGAGCTGCCCTTCGCTGCCAGGCTGCACGCCGAGAGCGGCCAGTTCGCTGGTGTCGCCTGCCTCGGCGTCGTGATCCGCGGCGAGACCGACCACTACGACTTCGTCTGCGCCGAGGCCGCCCGCGGCATCCAGGACGTGCAGCTGGCGACCGGCGTGCCCTGTGCCTTCGGCGTCATTACCTGCGACACGATGGAGCAGGCTCTGGAGCGGGCCGGCGGCGGCAAGCGCGACCAGGGCCGAAATGCCGCCCTCACCGTCGCCCGGATGGCCCTGCTTAAACGCCAGCTCGCCTGACGCCAATGCCCGCCGATCGACTAATGCAATGGGTCCTGGGCATTCGCGCCTTCGCCATTGCGGCTTTCCTTGCTTTGGCGGCTCTGGGCTCGACTGCGTTTTCATGGGAAGTCACTCTCAACGTCGCGTTTGGCGCCATGGTGATCTTCATCCTGGCCGAGGGGGCGATGTCTTACTGGTGGTCATCCCCCTCCATCGCAAGCAGGGGGTCCCAAGGCGAGGAACAGCCCTCATCAAGCTCTGATCAGGGCAACCCCTATGCGGAGGCGGCGAAAGTCGCGATTACGACGCAGGGCTTCGTGCTGGGACTGATCGCGTTCCAGGGCAGCGGGTTGCCAAACCCAACGGTGAAGGCCGGAGCGTCCGCCTTAGTGATCGGCGTCCTTGCCGCCGCGGTTCTCTACCTCAATGTCGCGCCCGGGCCACCCCCGGATCGGAACCGCGGATTTGCCGCCTCGATGCTTTTCACCCTGGTTTTTTGGTCCCTCGGATTCGGACTTATTTGCGTTGTGGCCGGAACCTGGGGATAGGATCTGTCGACAGCATGATCGAGAGTCCGAAATTACTCAGCGAGCGGGGTCTGTTCGAGTTCGATCCCGCTGCCATATTCGAGATCTCGCAGGGATTTCAGTCAGTGGAGCATCACGCCAGCGAACTCGTCGAAGAGCTCGTTGCACTGACTGCTGCCGAGTATGCGCTGATGCCGTTGTTCGGGTTTTCGGGGTCGCTGCTTCCGGTGGAGAGGCCCTTCCACGTCCGGCCTAGCGAGGCTTTGCTAGGCCTGTTGAAGACGAACTGCGGACTGACCATGTGCTTCGATCGGGTTGCGGAAGAAAAGAGACTGACGCTTGCTGACGTCACCGCTTTCAGCAGCGACGTCTCGAAACTTGCATCCGTGGACGTCTCGATCGAGCATCCACCCGAGGAGATCGGCGACATCGCGCGAGCCGTCGATGTCCTGGAGCGCGCTCACCTCGAATCGCCGGTCGTCCGGGGTCGACAGTTCGGCGAGTCCGGGCTCTTGCGCTTGCAGGGCTTTCTCTGGGCGGTAAAGCTGTCGGTGCCGCAGGGCAATCTCGGGCAGGCGATCGATGATGCATTCGAGGCCTTTGAGCTCACGCGCCCTGTTGGCGGGGCCCTCAGCGCCGAACCGGTGCACTAAGCCGACCTCGTCGTCCCCACCCCCGACCAGTTACCATCCAGCGCCCGATGGCCAAGGTATGCCACAGCTGCGGTAAGGGACCGGCGTTCGGCCAGTCCCGAAGCCACTCGATGGTCGCCACCAAGCGGCGCTTCGATCCGAACCTGCAGAAGGTGCGGATCCAGGAGAACGGCCGCAAGCTGCGTGCCTATGTCTGCACGCGCTGCCTTAAGGCGAACAAGGTCACAAAGGCCGCTTAGTTCTCGGCTGAGGAGGGAGCCGGCCTTCCTCTGGGTGAATTGACGGCGCACGCCCTTCGGGCTTTGCGCCGATGTTCGAGCGCGGCTTCGCCGCGCGGTCCTCAGATTGCATGTCGCGGCCTTCGGCCACATTCACCCAGAGGAAGGCCGGCTCCCTCCTCACGGAAGCTCAGCTTTTGCGGAGGCTTCCCTTCTTCAAGCGCCGCCGGCGATCGCTCAACTCTTACCTCCGCACGGCCGTCCCTCGCCCTCAGGCGCTCTCGACGACGGGGTGCTCGCCGGTGGGCGACGGATCGCCCTCGGCGGGCTCCACGTGCAGGCGAGGCAGGATGCGGTCGAGCCAGGTTGGTAGCCACCAGGCGCGCTTACCGATCAGCTGCATTACTGCTGGCACCAAGACCGAACGGATGATCACGGCGTCGATGAAGACTGCTGAGGCGAGGCCGAGGCCGAAGAGTTTGATGATCCGGTCTTCGCCGATCATGAAGGAGGCGAAGACGGTGACCATGATCGCCGCCGCCGCGGTAATGACGCGCCCGGTCAGGGCCAGGCCTCTGGTGACGGAGAGGGTGGCGTCGTGACTGTGCTCCCACTCCTCGTGGATCCGTGACATCAGGAAGACCTCGTAGTCCATCGAGAGGCCGAAGACGATCGCGAAGAGGAAGACGGGGAAGAAGGAGATGATCGGTCCGGTCCCGTCGACGCCGATGATGCTCGCGCCCCAGCCCCATTGGAAGACGGCGACGATCAGGCCGAAGGCAGCGCCGATGCTGAGTAGGTTCATCAGCATCGCCTTCAGCGGCACCAGCACGGAGCGGAAGACGATCATCAGCAGCAGCGCCGAGAGCAGCACCACGACGCCGATGAAGAGCGGCAGCTTTTCGGAGATCGCGTCGCCGAAGTCCTCGAAGATCGCCGTGATGCCGCCGACGTGGAGCCGGGCGCCGGTTTTCTGTTCGATCGGTGGCAGGACATCGCCGCGGATGTGGTCGAGCAGGGCGGTCGTGTCCTCACTCTGCGGCGAGGTCGTCGGATAGAGCTGGAAGACGCCGGTGTCCTTGGCGGGGTTGAGCGTGATCGAGGTGAGTTTCGCCACGCCTTCTTCGCTTTCAAGCTTCTTGTGCAGGATGCGCAGCGCTGCGTCTTCGCCCTTGGCGGGCAACGCCGCGACCATCGCAAAAGGTCCGTTGAAGCCCGGTCCGAACCCCTCCGCGAGCAGATCGTAGGCTTCGCGCGTGGAGGAGCCGGCGGGGTCCGTGCCGGCATCGTTGGAGCCGAGGCGCAGCGAGAGGGTCGGGATGCAGAGGGCGATCAGCAGCGCTCCCGAGAGAATCGCCGAGAGAACGGGCCGCCGCTGGATCTCACGGCTCCAGCGGAACCAGCGCGTGTCTTCGGCCGTGGACGGCTCGCGCCTGCCAAGCCCGGGGATGCGCAGTCGGTCGACGCGGCGACCGGCGATCGTCAGCAGCGCCGGCAGCAGGGTCAGGGCGGCGATCATCGTGAACAGAACCGCTATGGCGGCTGCCATAGCCACCCCGTAGAGGAAGCTGATGCCGAGCAGCAGCATCCCCATCAGCGAGATGATCACGGTGACGCCGGCGAAGAGCACCGCCCGACCGGCGGTGTCGACTGCAGCGATGGCCGCGGCGCGCGGCTCCAGCCCCTCGTCGAGCCCGTTGCGGAAGCGGGTGAGAATGAAGAGCGCGTAATCGATGCCGACGCCGAGGCCGATCATCGCCGCAAGCTGCGGCGCGAACTCGGCCGTGTCGAAGACGTGGGTGCCGAGCGTGACCACGCTGAGGCCGACGCCGAGGGCGAACAGCGCCGTGAGCAGCGGCAGGCCCATTGCCACGACCGAGCCGAAGGTCAGCAACAGGATCACGACGGCGGCGAGCAGGCCGATCGCGAACGAGGAATCGCCTTCTTCTTCGGAGCGGACTTCCTCGATCGGCGCTCCGCCCACCTCCACCTGGAGGCCATCGCTGTCCGCGTCGCGGCCGATCGCGACGAGCTTCTTGATGTCGTCCTTTTCGAGTTTGTCGGTCGTGACGTCGTACTGGACAGTCGCGTAGGCGATTTCGCCGTCCTTGCTGATCGCGGCGGCGCCGCCGGAGACGTAGGGGCTGGCCACTTCGCTGACATGCGGCAGCTTTTCCGCTTCAGCGAAAACGCTCTCCATCTTCTTCTTTACGGCCGCGGAGTCGGCCCCGGCCGGTGCCTTGTAGACGATTTCCGCGGTGACTCCCGACTGCTGCGGGAAGCGCTGTTCCAGCAGGTCGAAGGCTTCCTGGGAATCAGAAGACGGCAGCTTGAATTCTTCGGTGAAGTCCGAGCCGACCGAGCCGGAGATCATCCCGACCACTACTAGGGCGGCGATCCAGCCGAGGATGACCGTTTTGCGGTGCCCGGTGGTCCAAGTGGCGAAGCGTCTCATCGAGCGTCGCACCGTAGCGAACACTGTCGGTCGGCTCCATGGGGGGCGCATCCGGCGGTGGCAGCTAGATTTCGAGCGATGCCCGATCCCTCGATCGCGCGCTTTCGGCGCGTAGTCACGTCTGCCTATGCCCACCTGGAGGAGCGCCGCCAGGAGGTCAACGACCTCAACGTTTTCCCGGTGGCGGACGGCGATACCGGTGACAACATGGCGATGACGATGCGGGCGGTGATGGAGGAGCTCGACCGGCTCGATGGGCTCGAGGTCGACGAGGTCGGCCGCACCGAGCTCGTGCAGGCGCTGGCCCGGGCGGCGCTGATGGGGGCGCGCGGCAACTCGGGCGTGATTCTCAGCCAGATCGTCCGCGGCGCCGCCGAGGAGCTAGCGAGCCGGCCGGGCGAGCTGGTCGATCCGGTCCTGGTTGCCTCTGCCTTCGCCAGCGCCGCCGATGCTGCTTATGCATCAGTGCGCGACCCCGCCGAGGGAACGATGCTGACCGTCTTCCGCGAGATGGCTCACTCGATCGCCCGCCAGCTCGCCCATCTGGAGGCAGACAAGCAGCGTCTCGGCAAAGGGGTCAGCGACGAGCAGCAGGACGCCGTCCTTGCCGAGGTCCTAGAGCAGGCGATCGCCGATGGTCAACGGGCGGTCGAGCGCACCCCAGAGCAGCTCGAGGTGCTGCGTGAGTCAGGGGTGGTCGACGCCGGTGGGTATGGGCTCGTTCTGATCCTTGCGGGCGTGGTTGCCGGTCTGCGTGGTGACGCCGCTCCGGCGCCGGAGATCGCCCATCACGATGCGCCGCCGCTTAGCCGCCCTCACCATGAGGACAGCCGCTACCGCTATTGCACCAACTTCATCGTCTCCGGCAGCGGCCTCGCCGCGCGCGACTTCCTGCCCCGCCTCGAGGGCCTGGGCGACTCGGTGCTCGTCGTCGGCGACGAGGTGACGCTCAAGGTTCACGTCCATACCGACGAGCCCGAAAGCGCGGTTGCGCTGTTCGAGGGCGCCGGCCGGGTTACCAATCTTGATGTCGCTGACATGCGCGAGCAGATCGCCGAGCGCCGAGCGCGGCTCGGCAGAGGGCGTACCGGCGCTCTCGCGGTCGCCGCCGGCGAGGGCCTCGAGCGACTCTTCGCCGAGTTGGGCGCGCATGTCGTTCACGGCGGCGAGACGCTCAACCCGTCCACCTACGAGCTGCTGGCCGGGATCCATGAGGTCCCGGCCGAGGAAGTGCTGGTCCTGCCCAGCTCCTCGAACGTGATCATGGCCGCTGAGCGGGCCTGCGAGCTTTCGGAGAAGCCGGCCCGGGTGGTCGCAGCGATCTCGCAGCAAGCGGGCTTGCTGGCCTTGATCGAACTCGACCCGGAAGCTTCCGTAGAGGAAAACGCACGCCGACTAGGGGAAGCTCTGGGTGGAATCGTCTCTGGAGGAGTCGCCCCGGCTGCCCGAGACGACGCCCAAGGCCGTTTCCGCAAAGGCGACGCGGTCGGTTTCGTCGGCGAGGAGATCGTCGCTTGGGGCGGCGCCGGCTCGACCCTGGCGACAACGATCGAGCGGCTTGCAACCGAGGCCGAGATCGTCACCGTGCTCGCCGGTCAGGACGCACCCATATCCCTCGACGAGATCGATACCCACGTGCCCGACGGCGTGGAGATTGAGACGCACGCGGGAGGTCAGCCGAGCTGGTGGTGGCTGCTAGCGGCCCAGTAGCCCGCGCGTTCGCCGGCACCGAGGAGCTGACGCGGGAGCAGCTGCTGGAGGCGTCTGTTCACTGGCCGCGACCAAGTGCCCTCGACGTCTCGCTGGAGATCTTGGGAGGCGTTGGTCCCAAGCTTGCGGAGGCCGCGGCCGATGCCGGCATCGCGACCGTCGGCGACCTGCTCTTGCGCTTTCCCCACAGTCACCGCGACCGCACCATCGTCCCTGTTGCAACACTCGAGCCCGGCAAGCAAGCCTCGATCCTGGTCGGTGTGCTCGGTGATCGCCCGAGTACCTTCCGCCGGCAGAAGCTCTCGATCACCTCGGTCAAAGTGGGCGACGACTCGGGCGCTGTTCGCGCCTCATGGTTCAACCAGCCTTGGATCGCTCGAAAGTTGGAGCAGGGGTCTCGCCTGCTCCTCACCGGATCGCGCGACAAACGGGGCTTTCGTGTCTCGGAATACGAGGTCATGGCCGACGGCCCGCGGGTCCTGTCGCCACCCGCGGAAGAGGCGCAGAAACTCGTCCCCGTCCATCCAGCGACGGAGGCGTTGAAGGCGCAGCGGATACGCCAATGGATGGAGCAAGCAGTGCGCTGGGTAGGCAACGTGCTTGAGCCGCTACCTGTGGAGTTGCGCTTGCGGCGAGGGCTTGCCGGAGCCGCCGATGCTGTCAAGGCTGTCCACTTCCCCGAGGAGGAGGGGGAAGTCGAGGAGGCACGGCAGCGACTGGCATTTGAAGAGCTGTTTCTCTACCAAGCGCTGCTTACCATCCGGAAGCAATCGCATCGCACGGCGCGGCCGGCGCCAAAGCTGGGTAAGCCCGGTGACGCGGTCAGCAGATGGATCGAGTCGTTGCCATTTGAGCCGACCAAGGATCAGCTGAAGGCGTTCGAGGAGATCGACGCCGACCTCGACTCAGGGCAGCCGATGCAGCGGCTGTTGATGGGCGAGGTGGGGTCGGGGAAGACGGTTGTGGCCCTGTACTCGATGCTGCGGGCGCTGGAAGCTGGGTTCCAAGCGGTGCTGATGGCGCCGACCGAGACGCTGGCTGAGCAGCATGCGGTCACCTTGGGGAAGCTGTTGGCTGAAGACGCGACGCCGTTTGCGCTGCTTACTGGGGCGACTCCCGCTACACGCAGGCGGGAGGCTCTGGAGCGCCTCGCTAGCGGCGAGCTGGGGCTTGCCGTCGGCACCCATGCCCTAATCGACCCCGCCGTCCGCTTTGCCCGCCTCGGCGTCTGCGTCGTCGACGAGCAGCATCGCTTCGGTGTCGAGCAGCGACGGGCGCTGGACGAGAAGAGGGTGGAGGGGATGGTGCCCCACGTCCTCCATATGACGGCGACGCCGATCCCGCGCACGCTCTCGCTGACCGCTTACGGCGACCTCGACACGACCTCCTTGTATGAGCTGCCGGCGGGAAGAAAGCCGGTCGAGACCCGCCTTGTTGAGGAGGACGATCGTGCGGGCGCCTACGAGTTCGTTCGCGGCCAGCTGCGCGAGGGTCGGCAGGCCTTCATCGTCTGCCCCTTGGTCGAGGAGTCGGAGAAAATCCAGGGCCGTGCGGCCGAGGTCGAGGCGGGCCGGCTTGCCGCTGAGGAGCTGCGGGGCTTCTCGATCGGGGTCATCCACGGCCAGATGCCCTCGACGCGCAAGGCGGAGGCGATGGAGGCCTTCGTCTCGGGCTCCACCGACGTGCTGGTGGCGACGACCGTGATCGAGGTCGGCATCGACGTGCCCAACGCCACGGTGATGGTGATCGAGGGGGCGGAGCGATACGGCGTCTCCCAATTGCACCAGCTGCGCGGCCGGGTCGGGCGCGGTGCTCACAGCTCCCACTGCCTGCTCTTCCCCGAAGATGCCGGCGGGATGGCCCGGCGCCGGCTTAAGGCGGTGGAGCGCGAGCGCGATGGGTTCAAGCTCGCCGAGGTCGACCTTTCGCTTCGAGGCGAGGGTGAGGTGCTCGGGACCAAGCAGAGCGGCCTGCCCCGCTTCGCGGTTGCCGAGCTGCCGGAGGAAACCGCAATATTGGTCGCTGCCCGCAATGAGGTGCTGGACCTGCTGCGGCGACACGGATCGCTCGATGCACCCGAGCTCGGCCCGCTGCTCGATGCCGCCCACCGCCGTTTCGGCGCCGGCGCCTCCGACCCAATCCCGCTTTGATTGCACCGTGAGGGTGATCGCTGGAGAGCTGAAGGGACAGCGCCTGGTCGCGCCGCGTGGATGGAAGGTGCGACCCACCTCCGACCGGGTCCGCGAGGCGGTCTTCTCGGCGCTCGGCGATGTTGGGGGCGCCCGTGTCCTCGACCTCTATTGCGGAACGGGTGCGCTTGCCATTGAGGCGCTTTCTCGTGGCGCCGCTGGTGCCGTTCTGGTCGATCGGGACACGCGGCCGGCCCTGGGCAATGTCGAGCGGTTGGGACTCGGTGAGCTGGTCGAGCTGGTGCGCGCCGATGCAGGACGCTGGCTTGCAAGCGCTGGGCCGGTGCGCTTCGACCTCGTCTTCGTCGACGCCCCCTATAGAATCGCCGATCGCGTGGGGCAGGAACTGAATACACATCTTCCGCGGCTGCTCGCCGCCGACGGACGGGCTGTCGTCGAGAGCGGGGCGCGGCGTCCGTTGCGAATCGATTCGCTCGAAACGCTGCGCCAGCGTCGCTACGGCGCGGCCGACATCTCCTTCTACGCGGAGCCCAGCTGATGGCCGAGCGCGACGGAACCGTCGTCTGTCCGGGCAGCTATGACCCGGTCACCAACGGGCACCTCGACATCATCAAGCGCACCTCGCAGGTCTTCGAGCGAGTCGTGGTCGGCGTCGTCAACAACCCGATCCGCAAGGACAAGACGCTGTTCACGGCCGAGGAGCGTCAGAGCCTTATCGGCGAGGCGACCGCCGACCTGGCCAACGTCGAGGTGCAGATCTTCTCCAACTTATTGGTTGAGTTTGCTCGCGAGCTCGGGGCCAAAGCGATCGTCAAGGGATTGCGCGCGATCTCCGACTTTGAGTACGAGTTCGAGATGGCGCAGCTCAACCGCAAGCTCGATCCGGGAATCGAGAGTATTTACATGATCTCCTCGCCCCACTACAGCTTCCTTTCCTCGACTGGCGTGAAGGAAATGGCGACCTTTGGCGGCGACGTTTCCGACCTCGTTCCGGCCCCGGTGGCAGCCGCAATGGCGGGCCGCCTGGGCGAGAGGTAGGCTTTGCAAAGCGTTGCCCACGTGGGCGAGAGTTTGCAAAAAGCCGAGGAAATCACGGCTTCTTCACCGAAAGTGCTTCTGACACGTAGGCTTACGCCCTGCTGATGGACGTTCTTGTTCTCATAGACAAGCTGGACGATGTCGTCCACAACGCCCGACCCGTGCCCCTCACGGATCAGGTTCGCGTGGACCGCGAGGAGATCTACGACCTCCTCGATCAGATGCGCGCCACGATCCCCGAGGAGATCAAGCAAGCGCGCTGGATCGTCAAGGAGCGCCAAGAGATGCTCGCCGAGGCTAAACGTGAGGCGGAGCGAATTGTGCGCGAGGCGCGTGAGCAACAGGCGCGCCTGATCTCCGATGAGGAGGTCACCAAGCAGGCTGAGCGTGCAGCCGACGAGATTGTCGAGGACGCCCGTACGCGCGAGCGCGAGATCCGACTCGGCGCTGAGGACTACGCCGACGAGATCCTCAACACGCTCGAGGTCAACCTTCAGAAGTTCCTCGCGGCCGTGCAGCGTGGTCGCGACCGGCTCGCCGGCCGTGACGAAGAGCAGCCGGTCGCCGAGCTGGACGAGCAGCAGTAGCGTCCGCTAATCCAGCTTCAGCTCGTCGAGCTTGGCCCAACGGGGGTCAGCGCTGGAGTCGTGCTTGTGGTCCTCTGGGTCGGCGTCGTTGAGGGACTCGCCGCAGGTTGGACAGAGGCCGGCGCAGTCCGGCCGACAGAGAATTCGTGCCGGGATCGCCAGGACGGCGGCATCGTGGGCCCAGCGGCCGAGGTCGAGCTCGTCGTCTTCGACGTATGGACTGCGCAACTCCTCGTCGTCGGTGTCGGACTGGTCGACCTCGCGAGCGTCGACCTCAGCCTCCACTGCGGCGTCCCCGAGGCAACGCATACAGGGTCCCTCGACACGCAGCGGGAAGCGCAGCCGGAAGGCGTAGCCGTTGCTCGGCCGCGAGATATCGATCCTCGCTTCCAGCGTGTTCCCTTGCGGAGTGTAGGTTTGGCCGCCCAGCTCCAAGGGCTCGAGCTGAACCGGCAGGTCAAGACGCGCCCCCTCACCGTGAGCGAGCGTGAGACGAGCAAGGTCGATGATCGTGGTCTGCGTTCTGGCCATTGCGAGCTCCTCCGCCCCGCCGCTTACGATGGCACCCTCTCAACGAGATTACGAAATGGGTCAATTCGACTGGACACCGGACGAGTATCTGGAGCGGATCCGCTCCAGGATCCCGCGCTACGACGAACTGCAGGACCAGGCCGTGGCCGCGATCCCGTTCCCGCCAGAGCGAGTCTTGGAGTTGGGGATGGGGACGGGAGAAACTACCCGGCGCCTGATCGAGGCCTATCCCGACAGCTGGGTCGTGGGTCTCGATTCCAGCCCGGACATGGTCTTCCGCGCCCGACAGAGCTACGACGACGTCCAGTTGGCACGGATGGAGGATCCGCTTCCCGACGGCCCCTGGGACCTGGTTATCTCGGTCCTCTCGGTCAATGACCTCACCGATGAGCAAAAGCAAGCTCTCTTTCGTCGCGTCAAGGACCACTCCCGTTCTCTGGTGATCGGCGACGTCTTTGAGGAAGGCGAGCTCGACAACCTCGTCAAGTGGTGCGATGGCGAGGTCACCTGGCAAGCCGACGGCCTTGCCGTAGTCCGCGCGACTTACTGATGCCCCGCGGCCATCGGCCCGGCGCGAGCCCCCGCCCGCTACCATGCCCGACTCATGGCCGTCCCAAAGAAGAGAACGTCCCGGCAGCGGCGTGACAAGCGCCGCGCCAATCACAAAGCTGGCAAGGCGAGGCTCAACAACTGCCCGCGCTGCCATAGCCCGCGGTTGCCGCATCGGGTTTGCCCGACTTGCGGCACCTACGCCGGGCGCGAGGTGATCAAACACTCGATCGCCGACCCGACCGCGCCCGCTCCCGACAACGAGTAGACGATGGCCGACGGCGTGACCGTCGCCCTCGATGGCTTCGGCGCCGAGCAGGGCTTTGATGTGCTTGCTGCAGGCGCGCGCCTTGCTGCTGCAGACGGGATTCGCCTACGCGTCTTCGGTCGCCCGGACGAGCTTGGGCTGGAGAAGGTCGGTGGCGTAGAGGTCATCCCGACCACCGAGTGGATCGACAACGACGAGGACCCGGTGTCCGCGATACGGGCGAAGAAGGAGGCCTCGATCGTTCGGGCGGCGCGCGACGTCGCCGAGGGCAACTCCAGGGCGATGGTCAGCCACGGCTCGACCGGGGCGACGATGGCGGCGGCGACTTTCGGCTTGCGCCGTTTGCGTGGCGTCCAAAGGCCGGCGCTCGCCGCGGTCTTGCCCGTTCCCGGCAAGTCGGTGCTCTTCCTCGACGTCGGTGCCAACGTCGTTGTGCGCGCCCAGCACCTAGTTCAGTTCGCCTTCCTCGGTGCTGCCTTCAGCGAGGCGGTGCTTGGCGTCGAGCACCCGCGCGTCGGTTTGCTCTCGGTCGGCGAGGAGGCTGGCAAGGGCAGGGAGGAGGTGAGCGCCGCGAACGCGCTGCTCGCTGAGTCTGCGGGGATCGATTTTGTCGGCAACGTCGAGGGCCGCGACCTCCCCGGCGCTCGGGCCGATGTCGTTGTCACCGATGGCTTCACCGGCAACGTCTCGCTGAAGCTGATGGAGGGGACGGCGCGAACGGTTACCGCGGCGATCCGCGACACCGCCCGCTCCAACCCGATCGCAGCGCTCGGCGGTCTGCTGATGCGCCCGGCGCTCGGCGGTTTGCGTCGCGAGCTGCATCCCGACACGACTGGCGGCGCGATTCTGCTTGGGCTGCGCAGTATCGCCGTCGTCGGTCACGGTAGTGCCGGTGCAGACGGGATTGCCAACGCTGTGCGGCTGGCGGCCCGCTGTGTCGAGGTTGACGCTGTCGGTCGCACTGCGAGGCTGCTCGCTGAGGGTGGCGCAACCCGCGGTGCCCTCGCGGAAGACGCGGGCTCGTGATAGGACACCGGGCATGAAACGGGAGGAGGTTTTCGATCTGGTCCGCGACCATCTGGCCGAGGAGCTCGAGGTTGATCCAGCGAAAATCGCCGACGAGACCCGCTTCAAGCAGGATCTTGACGCCGACTCACTTGATCTCTATGAGCTGGTGATGGAGCTGGAGGATCGTTACGGCATTTCGGTCTCAGAGGAGCAGGCGGCGCGGATCGAGACCGTCGGCGACGCTGTTGGCTTTGTGATGGAGCACGCCCCATGAGCGCGGAGCGAGCACGCGTCCATATCTGCCTCTTCGTGCAGCGAGCGAAGCGCGAAAACGGTCGATGAGCACGGAGGCGCTCGCCGAGCTTGTCGGGGAGCTTCCCGACGACCTGCGGCGCCGGGCCCTCACCCACTCTTCGTGGACAGTCGAGTCGCCGCGATCCTATGAGCGCCTTGCCTACCTTGGCGACAGCGTTCTCGCCCTCACTGTCGCGGCCAGCATCTATGAGCGTTTCCCGGAGGTGGACGCCGGCGGCCTGACCAAGATCCACAACCAGACTGTTAGCGGTGTCGCCTGTGCCGAGGTCGGCCGTGAGCTCGGGGTGCCGGCGATGCTCGAGGCGGCCGAGCCAGAGGCCGAGGACGCGATTCCGGCAAAGGTGCTGCTGGCCGGTTCGCGGCCGCTGCCGGAGGTAACCGAGGCGCTGATCGGCGCCTGTTTTCTAGCCTTTGGCTTTAACCGCGTGGCCCAAGCCGTCGGCGCTGCCTTCGAGGCGCAGGTCGAATCCGCTGTAGAAGCGCCGGTAGATGCGAAGTCGGCGCTGCAGGAGTTGCTGGCCCGTCGGCGGGCGCGCGTAACCTACGTCGTGATCGGAGAATCGGGTCCTGCGCATCGGCGCACTTTCGAGGTCGAGGCGACCGTCGATGGAAAGACGGTTGGAACCGGAGCCGGACGGAGCAAGAAGGCGGCGGAGCAGGCGGCCGCTGAGCAGGCATTGAAGCGCCTAGAGGGATAGCTGTGAGGTCGCGTCCGACTCGGACGGCAGCCTTCCGGACCGAGGACGAAATTTGTATCTGAGATCGATTGAGATGAAGGGGTTCAAGTCGTTCCCCGGCCGCACCAAGCTGGAGTTCTCTCCAGGCGTCAGCGTGATCGTTGGTCCCAACGGCTCGGGCAAGTCGAATATCACCGACGCGGTCCTCTGGGCGCTCGGTGAGCAGAGCCCTGGTGCGATTCGCGGCGCCTCGATGCAGGACGTGATCTCTGCCGGAGGCCAGGGCGTGGGACAGCGCCGCGCCGCCGAGGTCGAGGTGGTGATCGACAACTCGGAGGGACGTGCCGCGACTGAGCTCTCCGAGATCGCGGTCCAGCGCAGCCTCGATCGCTCTGGCGACGGCTCTTATCGGCTTAACGGCGCCCGTTGTCGGCTTGTCGACGTGGTCGAGGTGCTTTCCGACACCAACTTAGGCCGCGAGATGCACTCGGTGATCAGCCAGGGCCGGGTCGAGTCGATCATCCATTCAAAACCGCGCGAGCGGCGCTTGCTGGTCGAGGAGGCGGCGGGCCTGGGCAAGCACCGCAAGCGCCGCCGTCGCGCCGAGCTGAAGCTGCGTGCAGCGCGGGACAACCTCGATCGCGCCCTCGACCTCGAGCGCGAGGCGCGGGCGCGCCTGCGTCCTCTGAAGCGCCAGGCGCAGGCAGCCGAGCTCGGCGCCCGTATCGAGCGCGAGGAGCTGGAACTGCGCGGCCGTCTGGTCGCCGAGGATCTGCGCTTTGGCAAGGACCGGGCGAAAGCGGCCGAGAAAGCGGCCGAGAAAGCGCGGGCAAAGCGAACGGCGGTCGAGAAGCGCCTTGGCGAGGTGAGCGAGCGCCGCCGCGCCGCCGAGGAGCGCTTCGCCGATCGGGACCGCGAGCGTACTCAGGCTTGGGGCCTGCTGACCAAGCTGCGCGGCGAGCAGCAGCGGATCGCCGTCCGCGCCGCTGGCTTCGGCGATCGCGAGGCCAGGCTGGCCGAGGCCCTAGAGGGGCTGCGGGCCGAGTTCGGTCCGCTGACCCTTGATCTCGGCTCGGCCGAAGGAGCACCCGCCGAGCGTGCCCGCAAGCTCGAGGAGGAGCTGGGCGAGATCGACGCTGGCTTGACCGCCGCCGGCGAGGGCTTGGTGCGAGCCCGTTCCGCCGATGTCGCCGAGTCCGAGCGCGAGACGGCGTTGGGCGAGGTCCAAGCCGGTGCCGAGCGCGCGGTGCGCCATGCCCGCCGTGCCGAGGGATTGGTCGGCGAGCGCCACCGCGAGGCGCTGCGCGAGCGGGTCGCCGCCGGCGAGGAACTACTCGATGACGTTCGCTCGGTGGCTGTCGCCGTCGCCGCCGCAGAGACCGCGATTCGCGCCCGGATAGAGCGGATCGAAGCGAAGGTGGTCGGCGAGGAGGGCGACGGCGACGCGATCGCCGAGGAGATGCGTGCCTGCTCACGGCAGGAGTCCGAGCTGCAGGTAGAGATGAAGGCCGCCTCCGACGAGCTGACCGAGGCGCAGGTTGAGGCTGCCCACCTCGGCGATCGCCATGCCGAGGCGGCCAAGGAGATGGCCTCGATCGCCGAGCGCCTAGGCGAGGAGGTCGACCCGGCAGGGGAAGCGCTGAGCGACGACGAGCGTGCTGACATCAATCGCCGCTTGCAGCGGCTGGAGCGTCGCCGCGCCCAGATCGGCCCGGTCAACCCGCTTGCCGAGCAGGAGTACGAGGAGGCCCGCGAGCACGTCGAGTCGTTGCAGACCCAGCGCGAGGACACCGAGCGTGGCATGCACGAGCTGGAGGCGCTGATCCGCGACATCGACCGTGAGATCGAGCGGGCCTTTGAGCAGACCTTTGAGGCGACCGCGAAGAACTTCGAGGAGATGGTCGAGCACCTTTTCCCCGGTGGCCGCGGGCGCTTGCGGCGGGTCAGCCTGCGCCCGGTGCGCGATGCCGAGGAGCCCAGCGGGGATACGGAGGAGACCGGCGAGGACGAGGAGTCCGAGCAGGTCGAGGAAGAGGAGCGCGAGGTGCTCGGGGTCGAGATCGAAGTGACTCCGGCCGGCAAGTCGACGCGCAAACTCTCGCTGCTTTCCGGTGGCGAGAAGTCGCTGGTCGCGCTTGCTTTCGTCTTCGCCGTCTTCCTCGCTCGCCCCTGTCCTTTTTACATCCTCGACGAGGTCGAGGCGGCGCTCGACGACGCCAACATCGATCGCTTCCTGCAGTTGATTCGGCGCTTCTCCGACCGTGCTCAGTTCGTCATCGTCACCCACCAGAAACGGACGATGGACGCCGCTGACGTGCTCTACGGCGTCACCATGGGCGGCGACGGGGTGACCAAAGTCGTCTCCCGCAAGCTGCCGCGCGAAGTCGAAAGCGGAGCGGACGACGGCGCACCTCGCCAGCCGCCGGCCCTCGAAGCGGCTTAGATACCGGCATGCCCACCACCTGGCAGGAGATCTTCGATCTCGGCGCGCGCGATGCAGTCTCCTCCGCCGCTGAGCCCGAAAGTGAGGAACGTCGCCGTGGCGTCTTCCGTCGCCTGCGCGAGAGCCTCTCCAAAAGCCGCCAAGCGCTGAGCGAGGAGATCTCGGCCAGCCTCTTCGACCGCATTGACGAGGAGACCTGGGAACAGCTCGAGGAGGCGCTGATCATGGCCGACGCTGGCGCTCCGACCACGGCCGAGGTAGTCGAGCGGCTCGAGCAGGAGGTCGACAGCGGCGCCGTCTCCGCCGATGGCGAGGCGGTTCGCACGCGGCTGATCGAGATTCTCGCCGAGGTCGCCTCCGGTGGACGTGCCCCGATCAACCTCAGCGGCGAGCCTGCGGTACTGCTGATGGTCGGCGTCAACGGCACCGGCAAGACGACGACGATCGGCAAGATCGCCTGGCATCTGAGCAAGGAATTCGGCCTCTCGGTCGTCCTGGCCGCTGGCGACACCTACCGCGCCGCGGCTGCCGAGCAGTTGGCCGAGTGGGCGCAGCGGGCCGGCGCCGAACTGATCCGCTCAGCGCCTGGGGGGGATCCAGGCGCAGTTGCCTTCGATGCGATTGCCGCCGCCCGTGCGCGCGGAGCCGACGTGGTGATCGTCGACACCGCCGGCCGCCTCCACACGGAGAGCAACTTGATGGAGGAGCTGGCCAAGGTGCGGCGGGTAATCGCCAAGCAGATGCCCGACGCGCCGCACGAGACGCTGATCTCGATCGACGCGACCACCGGTCAGAACGGCCTGCGTCAAGCGAAGATCTTCTCCGAGGCGGCCGCGGTTGACGGCGTCGTCCTGACCAAGCTCGACGGCACCGCCAAGGGCGGGATCGTCCTGGCGATTGCCAACGAGCTAGGTATCCCGGTGAAACTGATCGGCACGGGGGAGACGCTGGAGGACCTGCGTCCCTTCGACCCCTCCGATTTCGCTCAGGCGTTGCTCGCCGAGTAGTCCCCTCTAAGCTGGGCAGTCGGTGTTCGACCAGCTCTCAGACCGTCTCCAGGCGACGCTCTCCGACGTCCGCTCGCGCGGCAAGCTGGGCGAGAGCGACGTCGACGCGGCGATGCGCGAGATTCGCCTCGCCCTACTCGAGGCGGACGTCAACTTCAAGGTCGTCAAAAGCTTCACCAAGACGCTGAAGGAGCGCTGCCTGGGCGCTGAGGTGCTGGAGAGTCTCGATCCCGGCCAGCAGGTGGTGAAGATCGTCAACGAGGAGCTGACCGGGTTAATGGGCGGCACCGGCCGCGACCTGGCCTTTGCCTCGAGCGGTCCCACGGTGATCTTGATGGCCGGCCTGCAGGGCTCGGGCAAGACCACCGCCTGCGCCAAGCTCGCCCGCCAGCTCGGCGAGTCGAACAAAAACGTCGCCCTCGCAGCCTGTGACGTTTACCGGCCAGCGGCCGTCGACCAGCTTGTAACCGTCGGCGAGCGCGCCGGTGCCCACGTCTACCAGCAGGGGACGGATGCCGATCCGGTTGAGATAGCGGCCTGGGCGCTTGATCGGGCTCGCGAGGAGGAACGCGACGTACTGATCGTCGACACCGCCGGCCGTCTCCACATAGACGAAGCGTTGATGGACGAGCTGGCCAAGATCCGCAAGCGGACCAAGCCGCACAACGTGCTGTTGGTGGTCGATGCGATGACTGGTCAGGACGCTGTCGGTGTCGCCGAATCGTTTGCCGAGGCGGCAGAGTTCGACGGAGTGGTGATGACCAAGCTCGACGGCGACGCCCGTGGTGGCGCCGCGCTCTCGGTCAAAGCGGTGACCGGCAAGCCGATTCTCTTCGCCTCAACCGGTGAGAAATTGGAGGCATTCGAGCGCTTCCATCCCGACCGGATGGCCTCGCGGATCCTCGGCATGGGTGACATGCTCAGCCTGATCGAGAAAGCCGAGCAGCAGGTCGACGAGCGCCAGGCAGAGGACCTGCAGAAGAAACTCGAAGGGGATCGCTTCACCCTGGAGGACTTCCTGCAGCAGATGCGGCAGGTGCGCAAAATGGGCCCGCTCAGCGGCCTGATCGGGATGCTGCCGGGGATGGGAGCGATGAAACAGCTGAAGAATGCCGACGTCGACGAGGGCGAGCTCGACCGGGTCGAGGCGATCATCCTCTCGATGACGCCGCTGGAGCGCGCCAACCCCGCGATCATCAAGGGCTCGCGGCGCAAACGGATCGCCGATGGCTCTGGAACTAAGGTCCAGCACGTCAACCAGCTGGTCAAGCAGTTCGATCAGATGCGCAAGATGATGCGGCAGATGATGTCCGGCCAGGCGCCCGATCCGCAGCAGCTGGCCCAGATGGCGGGCGGCACTCCGCGTCCCAAGTACCGCAGGCGCTAATCTGCGCGACCCAATGGCTGTGCGAATAAGACTCAGAAGGGTGGGTTCGAAGAAGAACCCCGTGTGGCGGATCGTCGTCGCCGACAAACGCTCACCGCGTGATGGTCGGACGATCGAGACGATTGGCCGCTACAACCCGCAGACCGAGCCTTCGACGATCGAGTTCGACGAGGAGCGCGCGCGCCACTGGCTCGAGCACGGAGCGCAGCCCTCGGAGACCGTAGCCACGCTGCTGCGGACTAAGGGCATCGCCGCCTCCGGAAGCTAACCCGCGGTGACTGAGCTACTGGAGTTCCTGGTCAAGGCGTTGGTCGAGGACCCCGATGCGGTCGAGATCGAGGAGCTGGAAGAGGACGGCGATCTGATCTACGAGATCAGCGTTGCCGAGGGTGACCTCGGACGGGTGATCGGCAAAGGCGGACGGGTTGCCAACGCGATCCGCACGGTCGCTAAGGCCGCTGCCGTTCGCCTCGATCGGCGAGTCATCGTCGACATCCTCGACTGAGCATTGAAGCTCGACGTCTTCACCCTCTTTCCGGAAGCGTTCGACTGGTTCCAGTCGCAGCGCTCGGTGCAGAACGCCCTCGGTAAGGGGAATGAGCTGCGCTTCTTCAACTACCGCGACACCACTCCGCTTGGCGCTGGCCAGGTTGACGATGCGCCATATGGGGGCGGGGCGGGAATGGTGCTGCGGGTTGACGTCGTTGACGCCGCGCTGCAGTCCGCTTACGCCAACGGCGAGAGCCCGCGGATCGTTCTGCTCTCCCCAACTGGGCGCCTGCTCGATGATGAGCTGGCCGACGAGCTAACCCAGGAGCACCACGTGGCGCTTCTCTGTGGGCGCTACGAGGGGTTCGATGAGCGGGTGCACGAGCATCTTGTCCACGACGAGGTCTCGATCGGCCGCTACGTACTGGCCGGCGGCGAGTTGCCAGCGATGGTCGTCGCCGATGTCCTGATGCGCAAGCTTCCCGGCGCCCTCGGGCACGAGCAGAGCGCCGTCGAGGAGTCGTTCAGCCGGGTGCTGGAGGGAGCGCCGGAGTACCCGCACTACACCCGTCCACCGGCGTATCGAGGCTGGGGGGTACCCGATGTACTCGTCTCCGGTGACCACGAGCGGGTGCGTGAGTGGCGGGCGCAGCAGAGCAGGGCACGGGCCGAGCAGTTCGAAAAAGATCCCGAGTAGGTACGATTCGGCCACCGCGCGGTGCCAGCGTCCTGGGCCGGCGGTTTTTTCTCGCCAAATGAGCTCCGTAATCGACAGCATCGAGCGCGCCCAGAAGAGGCAGGGACTCCCGTCCTTTGCCCCTGGCGATCGCGTGCGCGTTCACTTCAACGTGATCGAGGGTTCGCGGGAAAGAATCCAGGTGTTCGAGGGAATCGTCCTCAAGCGGCAGGGTTCCGGCGTACGCGAGACGTTCACCGTCCGCAAGCAGTCGTTCGGCGTCGGCGTGGAGCGCACGTTTCCCTTGCACTCGCCGAAGATCGAGAAACTTGAGATAGCGGCCCGCGGTGACGTACGGAGGGCCAAGCTCTACTACCTGCGGGGCCGGATTGGCAAGGCGGCGCGGGTGGCCGAGCGGCGTTGGGGAATTGACGAGGAGCTGATCTCGACTCCGACCGCTGCGGCGGATGCCGAGGGCGTTACTCAGGCGGAGGACGAGGCCCCTCAGGCCGCGGGTCCTGTCGCGGCAGAGGAGCCTGACGATCAGCCGCAAGACGACGCGTCCGAGGTAGAGGTACCGGCGGCTGACGAGGCTGAAGAGACTGAGGCAAGCACGGACGCTGAGGCGCCCGAGGCAGGGGAGACCGAGGACACCGCCGCGGCGCAGGATGCCGAGGATGAGTCGCCGCAAGAGGATTCCGGCGACTCCGGTGAGGACTCGGCCTGAGCCCGAGCCTCCCCAAGCCGAAGAGTCGCGCCGGCGGGCTGGTCGAGCTGGTCGTGATCGTGGCGCTGGCGCTGGGCTTGGCGCTGGCGATCCAGGCTTGGCTGATCAAGCCGTACCAGATCCCTTCTGGGTCGATGGAGCCGACGCTCGACATCGGCCAGCGTGTCCTCGTCAACCGCTTCCTCTATCACTTCACCGACCCCTCGATCGGCGACATCATCGTCTTCCATCCGCCCAGGGGTGCGGACAACGGCACCGAATGTGGTGTTCCGCACTCCCCACGGCAACCCTGTCCGCGGCCGACGCCCGCAGAGTCGACTCAAAACTTCATCAAGCGGATCGTCGCTGGCCCCGGGGACACGCTCAGCGTCCGCGAAGGGCACCCAGTGGTCAACGGCGTGGAGAAGGCCGAAGAGCCCTACATCGCCCCCTGCGGCAGCTCGTCAGCCTGCGACCTACCCAAACCGATCACCATTCCACCCGACCACTACTTCATGATGGGTGACAACCGTGGGGCGAGTGACGACAGCCGTTTCTGGGGACCCATCCCCCGCAAGTGGATCATCGGCAAGGCCTTCGCCACCTACTGGCCGCCAGACCGCGTCGGGATCCTCTAAGGCGCACAAACGGCGTCTGGCGCGCTCGCGACGCCTCTTCGCCTTCGATCGCGGACTTGGCTCTCGGCAGGTTGCCGGTGCCGACGAGGCGGGCCGGGGCTGTCTGGCGGGGCCGCTTGTGGCCGCCGCTGTGCTGATCGACTACGAGGCGCTTTCGCGGTCAGATCGTCGTGGCTTGGCCGGCCTGCATGACTCTAAGCAGATGAAGCCCGAGCGCCGTGAGGAGCTCTATCCGGCGGTTATGCGTGCCGCCAGCAGAGTTAGCGTCGTCGTCCGCTGCGCGCGCGGGATCGATGACCGGGGACTGCACGTGACCAACATCGAAGCGCTGTCTTGCGCCTTGGAACGTCTGTCCCCCGGCGAGGAGGCGACTTGCCTGGTCGACGGTTTTGCGCTGCGCAAGTGCACGGTTCCGCACCGGGCTGTGATCGAAGGGGACGGGACGAGCGCCGCGATTGCCGCCGCTTCGGTGATCGCCAAGGTCACCCGCGATCGCTACATGCACGGCGTCGCCGGCAAGCATCCCGGCTGGGGCTTTGAGGAGCACGTCGGCTACTCGACCCCCGAGCACCGCGCCGCAATCGAGCGAATCGGCATCTCTCCTCTGCACCGCCGCTCATTCCAGTCGGTGGCTTATTCACAGCTGGAGCTCACCGGTTAGAACGCCCCTTTGAGGTGCTCATAGTCAAGGACTCGGCCCAAGCGGTCGTAGGTGACCCCGACCGCATCGAAGCGAATCTCGTCATAGCGCGGTAGGTCGCGGCGCTCGCTCATCCAGGCGGTGGCAAGGCGGCGGATCCGGGCTTGCTTGCGGAAGTCGATTGAGAGGATCGGGCGCTCGGGACCGTAGGTGGATCCGACGCGGCCGGCCTTGACCTCGGCGAAGACCAAGGTGCGGCCGTCGAGGGCGACGATGTCGAGCTCGCCGTAGCGGGACCGCGCGTTGCGCTCGACGATCTCCCAGCCCGACTCCACCAGCCGGCTTGCGACGAGCTCCTCCGCTGCTTGGCCGAGTCGCTGGCGCGTTTGGGTCATCGACCGAAACTAGGACAACGGCGGAACCCATGCCTTTGGTCACATAGTTGGTTCGCAAGATTTTGCTTCCGCGCACCACTCGCGCGTCCAGACCCGGCAGCCTGGCCGCAATGCTCGCCACGGCGCAGACATTCACGCTCGATGGGATCGCGGCCCGCTCCGTGCAGGTCGAGGTCGATGTGCATCGTGGCCTGCCTGCCTTCTCGGTTGTTGGTCTCCCCGATACCGCAGTGAGAGAGGCGCGCGAGCGGGTCCGCGCGGCGCTTGCCAACTGTGGCTTCGAGTTTCCCTTGCGGCGGATTGTCGCCAACCTCGCGCCGGCGAGCTTGCGCAAGGCGGGTCCAGGCCTCGACCTGCCGATCGCGGTTGCCTTGCTGGTGGCCTCAGGTCAGTTGGAGTGGAAGCGGCTGCCACGACTGGCAATGGCCGGTGAACTGGCGCTAGACGGTTCGGTGCGTCCAATCCCCGGGGTGCTGGCGATTGCCGAGGCTGCCCGCGAGCAGGGTGCCGAGGCGGTTGTTGTGCCCGCTGACAACGGGCCCGAGGCAGCCCTGGTCGAGGGGATCGAGGTGTTGGCGTTAGACACCCTTACGCAGGTGGTCGGCCTTGCTGAGGGGACATGGGCCCCCGATATCCCCGAGCCTCTGTCGCTGCCGAGGACGCCGCGTGCCGGCGCAGCGGATCTAGCCGACCTGCGCGGTCAGCCGCATCTCCGCTACGCGCTCGAGGTGGCTGCGGCGGGCGGTCACAGCCTGCTGATGATCGGCCCGCCGGGAGCCGGTAAGTCGCTCGCTGCCGCACGGCTGCCCTCGATCCTGTCGCCCTTGGCCGCGGAGGAGGCTTTGGAGGTTGCGCGTATCGCGAGTGCCTGCGGCCGGCTCAGCCCTGGGCTTGGCGGCGGCCGTCCGTTTCGCGCTCCCCATCACACCGTGAGTCCCGCCGGTCTCGTCGGCGGCGGTAACCCGCCGGGTCCTGGAGAGGCGACGCTAGCGCACCGGGGCGTGCTCTTTTTGGACGAGCTGTGTGAGTTTCGCCGCGACAGTTTGGAGGCTCTGCGAGCGCCGCTTGAGAGCGGCTCGGTCGCAATCTCGCGCGCCGGCGCCAATCGGCGCCTGCCCTGTCGCTTTATGTTGGTGGCGGCGTCCAACCCCTGCCCTTGTGGGCGCGGCGAGGCCGACCCAGAGTGCAGTTGCGCGCCGCTGGCCGTGCGCCGCTACCAAGGACGCCTCAGCGGCGCCCTTGCCGACCGTCTCGATCTTCTCGTCGCGATTCGCCAGCCGAGCGCAGCCGAGATCGGTGGTCCGCCTGGCGAGTCCTCATCGGCCGTGCGAAATCGGGTGGCAGAGGCGCGTGAGCGTCAGGAAGGGCGTCTTGGCGCTGGCCGTTGCAATGCCGAAATGAGCCCTGCGGAGGCCCGCGACAGCGTTCTCGAGGAAGACGCTGCGGCGCTGCTTGCCGAGACCTACGCGCGTCGGCGGCTCAGTGGCCGCGCCCACGACCGGGTGTTGCGGCTGGCGCGGACGGTTGCCGATCTAGCTGGCGCGGAGTCGATTGGCCGCGATCAGATTGCCCAGGCATTGCAACTGAGGAGGAGGGACCGTGATTAGCCAAGTCAACCCGCAGGCCTGTCCCGAGTGCCTACGGCGCTCGCGATTGCTCGCCGATCTCGCCCCATACATCGAGAAGATCGCCGCTGGCGCGCCGGGAAAGCGCTCGCCTGAACTGCTGCGGCTGGGTAACGAGGATCTGGCGGCCGTCGCTGCGCCGAAGGTCGCGACCCAAATGCTGGCGCGGATAGCGGCGCTGCCCGAGCGCCGTCTGCAGAACGAGTTGGTGGCGGCAGGGTGCTGGGCTTGCTGCCGGCACGATCCGCTTTTTCCGCTCGGGTTGACGGATGCACCCGACGCGCCTTGGGCGCTGTTCGGGCGGGGCGACCCGGGCTTGTTGTTGCGACTTAGGCCAAACGAAGCAGTGACGGTTGTCGGAGCGCGGAGGGCAAGCACCTATGGGCGCGAGGTGGCGCGAGAGCTCTGCCGCGAGCTCGCCTCGGCCGGACTGGTGGTTGTCAGCGGGCTCGCCTTCGGCATCGACGCTTGTGCTCACCGCGGGGCGATCGCCACTGGCTTAACGGTCGCCGTGCTCGGCTGTGGTGCCGATATCGCCTACCCGGCGGCGCATCGTTCGCTTTGGCGGCAGATCGGCGAAAGCGGGCTCGTCCTCTCCGAGCTGCCACCCGGCAGCAGCCCTTGGCGCTGGAGCTTTCCAGCTCGCAATCGGGTTATGGCGGCGCTTTCGGGGATGACGGTCGTGGTTGAGGCGGCTGAGCGCTCGGGCTCGTTGATCACAGCCGATCTCGCCGCTGATCTGGGCCGCGACCTCGGCGCCGTGCCTGGGCCGGTCGGCTCACGTCTTTCGGTCGCCCCAAACAACCTGCTGGCGGGCGGTGCCTGTCTGGTTCGCAGTGCACAAGACGTGCTTGACGCGATGCTTGGCCCCGGGGCTAGGCGCATCGAACGCGCTGGTCCCCATCTCGACCCAGCCCAGCAGACGGTCCTAGAGGCCCTCGAGCTAGGTGCCGAGACCTGCGACGCGATTGCCGCTGACCTCGGGCTTCCCGCAGGCGAGACGGCGACAGCACTCGCCGCCCTCGAGGCGCTCGGCTACGTCAACTGCTCACTGGTGGGCGTCTATACACGCACATCCCTGCAGCCCGCAGCCGTATGACGTCTAAATAACCAGATGTCCATGTCCAATGTCCATGGTAAAATCGGAGGATGAAAATCGTTCCAGCGGGGGAGTTCAAGCAGATCTGCCTGCGCCTGCTCGACGAGGTCAGCGCATCTGGCGAGCCGATCGTGATCACCAAGCGCGGCAAACCGGTGGCACAGCTTGCTCCGGTAAAGCCGGAGCGCTCCGAGGACTGGCTCGGGGCGTTGCGCGAGCAGGGGGAGATAACGGGGGACCTCATCGCCCCGGCGGTCGAGCCCGGCGAGTGGGATGCCCTGCGCGAATGAAGCTGCTGCTAGACACGCACACCTGGCTCTGGCGCCTGCTCGACCCGGATCGAATCTCCCCCGCCGCCGAGAAGGCAATCGCCGACCGCGAGAGCGAGCTGTTCCTCTCGCCGATCACGATCTGGGAGACCCTGATCCTCGCCCGCAAGGGACGCCTCTCCTTGAGGCCGTCTCCCGGCGAGTGGATTTTGGACGCGCTGCGACGGTCCGCGCCGAGCACCGTGCCTCTCAACCATGGCATCGCGATGCGCAGCGAGGCGCTTGCCGGCTTTGACTCCGACGATCCCGCGGACCGCTTCCTCGTTGCCACCGCGCTCGAGCACGAACTGACGCTCGTCACCGCCGACAGCGCCATGCACGACTTCTCACCCTTGACGACGCTGTGGTGAGGGTCCCAAATGTCATCTCGATCGCCGGCTCGGATTCCGGCGGCGGCGCTGGAATCCAGGCCGACTTAAAGGCCTTTGCTCGTTGCGGGGTGCACGGCATGACGGCGATCACCGCGATCACCGCGCAGAACACGGTTGAAGTCAGCGCGGTGGAGGCAGTCTCGCCGCGGATGATCGTCGCCCAGGTGCGCGCGATCGCCGAAGACATAGGCGTCGATGCGGTCAAGGTCGGCATGCTCGGCACGGCGGAGACGGTTGGAGCCGTCGTCGAGTCGCTCGACCTGGTCGGCGATGCCCCAGTGGTCGTGGACCCAGTGATGGTCGCCGAGAGCGGGGCGGTGCTGCTCGACGAGGCGGCGCGTACGGCGCTGATCGAGCGCCTCTTGCCACTGGCCACGGTGGTCACGCCCAACATCCCGGAGGCGCGAGCGCTGAGTGGAGCCGACGAGCGCGACTCGCAAGAGGATCTTGCCCGCGAGGTGCTGGCTCTGGGACCCGAAGCGGTTGTGGTCACCGGTGGTCACAGCGAGCAGGTCGTCGACGTCTATTTCGACGGAGCCGAGGCGGCGGCGATCGAAGGAGAGCGTCAGCCCGACGGGGCCTCGCACGGCTCCGGCTGCACCCACTCCTCAGCGCTGGCGGCATTCCTCGCCCGGGGAGAGTCGCCGCTGGAGGCGGCGCGCAAGGCCAGGGAGGTCGCCTCGGCCGCGGTTGCCGCCGGCTTACGGGAGACCGGAGAGGGTCCGGGCCCGGTCGACGTCTTCGACCTGACGAGTAGATTTCAGCCATGAGCACGAACGGCGTCACCTCAACCAAGCTGCCCCGTCCCCGCTCCAGCGTCGTCTTCGACGGCCCCGAGCGCGCCCATGCGCGCGCCTACATGAAGGGGATCGGTTTCGACGACGATGCGCTCAGTCGGCCGACGATTGGAATCGCCAACACCTGGACCGAGGCGATGCCTTGCAACTTCCACTTGCGCGGGCTCGCCGAGCACGTCAAGCAAGGCGTCCGGGTCGCGGGGGGCACGCCGATGGAGTTCAACACGATAGCCGTGTCCGACGGGGTGACGATGGGCACCCAGGGGATGAAGGCCTCGCTGATCAGTCGCGAGGTGATCGCCGACTCGATCGAGTTGATGGCGCGCGGATACCAGTTCGACGCGATCGTCGCCCTCTGCGCTTGCGACAAGACGATCCCCGGCTGTGCGATGGCGCTGGCCAGGCTCGACGTGCCCTCGGTTCTGCTCTACGGCGGCTCGATCGCTCCGGGTCGCTGGCACGGCCGCGATGTGACGATCCTCGACATCTTCGAGGCGGTCGGCGCCCATGCCGCCGGCGATATGACCGACGAGGAACTGAACGAGCTCGAGGGCGTCGCCAGCCCTGGCGCCGGCGCCTGCGGCGGTCAGTTCACCGCCAACACGATGGCTTGTGCGTTCGAGGCCCTGGGGATCAGCCCCGGTGGCTCGGCGATGGTGCCGGCCGAAGACGAGGAGAAGGGCAGCGTCGCCGAGAAGATCGGTGAGCTGGTGATGCGCGTCCTCTCCGAGGACCTGAAGCCGAGCCGGGTGATCACCCGCGACTCGCTGGAGAACGCGATCGCCTGTGCCTGCGCCACGGGCGGCTCCACTAACGTCGTCCTGCACCTGATCGCCCTCGCGCACGAGGCCGGGATTGAGCTAGACATGGACGACTTCGAGCGGATCTCGCGTCAAACGCCGCTGCTGGCCGATCTCAAGCCCGGCGGTCGCTTCGTCGCCACCGACCTCTACCGGGCAGGCGGCGTGCCTCTGGTCCTGCAACGGCTCGCCCAGGCGGGGCTCCTCCACGGCGACGCGATCACCGTCAGCGGTCGCACGATCGGCGAGGAGGCTGCGGTGGCGAGCGAGGAGGAAGGTCAGGAAGTGGTTAGGCCGCTCTCCGATCCGCTCAAGCCCGAAGGCGGCCTTGCGATCCTGCGCGGCAACCTCGCTCCCGAGGGCGCGGTGGTCAAGCTCGCCGGCACCGAGCGCAAGAAGCAGGTCGGCCCGGCCCGCGTTTTCGAGTCTGAAGAGGAGTGTTTCCGCGCCGTCAAGGATCAGGGGATCCGGGCGGGCGACATCGTCGTGATCCGCAACGAGGGCCCCGTCGGGGGGCCCGGCATGCGCGAGATGCTGCAGGTGACGGCGGCGATAGTCGGCGAGGGCCTGGGTGAGGAGGTCGCGCTGCTCACCGACGGGCGCTTCTCCGGTGCGACCCGCGGCTTGATGGCGGGCCACGTCGCTCCCGAGGCGGCCAAGGGCGGCCCGATCGCCGCGATTCGGGAGGGTGACGAGATCAGCCTCGACATCGACGCGCGCCGCCTCGACGTCGCCCTCTCCGATGAGGAGATCGCCAAGCGGGTGGCCGAATACGAGCCCCCGCCGGCGCTCTACGAGCGCGGCGTGATGGCCAAGTACGCAGCGACCGTAAGCTCAGCGGCTCAGGGCGCGATTACCTCCTAGTCGGCGAGGAACTCGTCCAATAGCGCGTTGAAGCGCGCCGGCCGCTCCATCTGTGGCACGTGCCCGGTGCGCTCGAACAGCTCCATCCGCGAGTCCCCGATCAAGCGGTGGTAGCCGATCGCCGCCTCCACCGGGACGATCCGGTCCTTCAGTCCCCAGACGATCAAGGTCGGGATCTCGATCTCGGGCAGGCGATCGCGCGTGTCATAGCCCCCTATCGCTCTGCCCGCGGCACTGAACCCGAGGCTGCGAATGCCGGGCTCGATCTGCTCGCTGAGCAACTCCGGCCGGATCCGGTTCGGGTAGTTGACGATGTTGCCGAAGGCGATCTTCCGTCCCCGTGGCCGCGCAAGCCAGGTGCGATGCGGGCCGGCGAGATGCGGAATCGTGGCCTCGAACATTCGGATCACCGCTTCGTCGCGCCGTCCCAGCGCCTCGGCGAAGCTGATTCCCGCCGCCGAGACGAGGACCATCCGCTCGAAACGCGAGGGCCGTTCGATCGTCGCCTCGGTGGCGGCGAAGCCGCCCATCGAGTTGCCGACCAGGGCCGCGACCCGGTCGATGCCGAGCTTCTCGCAGAAGTCGTGGATCAGGCGGCCGTACGCCGGCATGTCGATCGGCCACGAGGGCATCGGACTCTCGCCGAAGCCGGGCAGGTCGAGGGCGATCGCGCGGTGGGTGCGGCCGAAGTGCGGGAGGTTCTCCAGCCAGTTGCGCCAGCAGCCGGCAAGGCCATGGACGAAGAGGACCGGCTCGCCTTCGCCGATCTCGGCGTAGTTGACCTCGGCGCCTGGTAGCTGCACCCGGTGCAGGTGCTCGCGCCAGTCGATTTTGAGCCACTCGGGGTCGGGATTGCCGTAGTCCGAAGCGGGGAAGGCGACCGACCCGCTGGCGATCGCCTGAGGGTCAGGCATATCCCATTCGTTCCAGGATCGGTATCTCGCGGATCTGGGGCGGTTGCAGGTGGTCCCAGAGGATGCCGCGGGGGCGTTCGTACTGGCGCTCGACCTCAATCACGGCGCGCGGCGTGGCGATCAGGTCAACCGGAAGGTCGTGTGAGATCACCGGCAGATGGCGGCGCAGGATCTGGATCGGGTGAACGGTGGTGGCGATCGTGGTGTGCTCGTCGATCTTGCCGGCGTCGATCAGGATCCCGTACTCGAGGTCGTTATAGCCGCCGCCCTTGCCGATCCGCGCCCCGCTGAGGTTCACTGCAACCGAGCCGGTGAGGACGAAGTCAATCTCCGGTAGGTCATCGACGGCGACGACACGGCCGTGCTTGAGCGCGCCCTTGATCGTCGACGCCTCTTTGATCGCGGCTTTTGAGAGCCGCTTCGGCTCCAGCACCCGAAAGGGGTGCGGGTCGCGCAGCCGCGGCACGGCCATAATCAATGTCTTGCCCTCTTCCAGGGCCATGCGGCGGGCATGCGTTTGGGGTGAGTCGGGGTTCGCCTTGATCGTCCGCGCTCGCTTCCAGAGCCGGTGGGCGGCGAGCTTCTCAGCAGCTAGACGCGCCCCGGCAAAGTTGGGGATACGCCCCTCGGCGCCGGGGAATCGGGACACCCCCTCCCGGTCCATCGCCTTCCAGACTTCCTTGCGAACCTCATCCTTGGCGACCACGGAGGAAACATATCCTTCGGAACGACCGATTCGTGTGCCTAATATTTCAATATCGGGCGTAGGGTCAAAATCGCTGTGGTTGCGGGCGTTCTCGTCCTGCTCGTCTTGGCGGTCGCCGCCTACGCCTATGACAGCTCCCAGGACGGCAAGATCGCCGACGGGGTGACGATCGGTGGTGTCGACGTCGGTGGGATGAGCGAAGCCAAAGCAAAGAGCGCGGTCCGGGAAGAACTGTTGGCGCCCCTGCGCCACTCGTTGCGGGTCGGCTACGCGGGTCACAGATGGGACCTCGACGGCAAGAGCTTGAAGGTTCACGCCGACCTCGACGGCGCGGTCGAAGAAGCCGTGGCACTAAGCCACGACGCCTTCCTGCCGGGAAGGGTCGTCCGCTACGTGACCGGTGGCAGTATCGACGAGAACGTTCCGGCCGGAATCGTCTACTCGCGGTCGGCGGTCAATCGCTTCGTTCGCCACGTTGCCTCTGGGGTCGATCGCGAAGCGCAGAACGCTGGCGTCGAACCGAGCGGCGACTCGCTGGAAATCACGCCCGCAAAGAGCGGGCGCAAGCTGCGCGACAACCTGCTCACCCGCCAGCTCAACGCTGCGGTGCTCAACGCAAGCGCCGATCACACGATCGCCGCGCGCACCCACTCGGTCGAGCCCGAAGTGACCGGCAGCGAAGTCGCCGCCCAATACCCCTCGTACCTGACGCTCGACCGGGCCACCTTCACGCTGCGGCTCTGGGAACACCTGAAGCTGGCGAAGACCTACACCGTCGCGGTCGGTCAGGAAGGTCTTGAAACTCCGGAAGGCCTCTACGACATCCAGGAAAAGCAGGAAAACCCGTCGTGGCACGTGCCAGACTCTGCCTGGGCCGGTGACCTCGCTGGCCAGGTGATCCCACCCGGCCCCGAAGACCCGATCAAGGCGCGCTGGATGGGGATCTTCGAAGGGGCCGGCATCCATGGCACCGAAGAGACCGAATCGCTCGGCTCCGCGGCTTCGCACGGCTGCGTGCGGATGTCGATCCCGGATGTGGAAGAGCTCTACGACCGAGTCGAAGTGGGCACCCCGATTTACATTGGGTGAGGACGCTGCAAACCTGCGCATCTCGGGGTCCTCGGTCGACTCGGATCGGGTCACGCACTAGAAGTGCGCTCCCCTCACCTCGCTCCCTGCGTCCCCCGACCTGCTTGGTTTTCGCGCCCTCTCGCAGGGACGGACATAGGGAGACCGAATCCCATTCCGTGAACTGGGATGAAGCGCTTGCAGCATTTGATCGCGATTTGAGGGCGAGGAGTTTGGCCGAGCGCACGCGCAGGGCCTACGGCGTTGACTTGGGTCAGTTCGTTGAGTGGGCTAAAGAGCGGGGGCTGGAGCCCGCCAAGGTGCGCCATCGCGACGTGCGGCGCTACGGCGCCGGGCTTTCTTCAGGCGGCTCGGCCGCCGCAACGGTGGCGCGCAAGCTGGCCGCGATCCGGAGTCTGTTCGACTTCCTGGTCCGCACCGAGCGGGTTGGGCAGAACCCCGCGGATCTGGTTTCGAGTCCCAAAAGGGAGGAGAAGCTGCCGCGGGTTCTGACCGGCGAGCAGGTGCGATCGCTGCTCGAGCGGATCCCCGCGCGCACGCCGCTGGAGTTGCGTGACCGGGCGATGCTCGAGCTGGCCTACTCCTGTGGGCTGCGCTGTGAGGAGATCGTCAACCTCGACGCCGGCTCCTTCGACTTCGAGACCGAGCAGCTGCGCGTGCTCGGCAAGGGTTCCAAGGAGCGGCTGCTGCCGGTTGGCGAGCCCGCGCAGCGAGCGCTGGAGCGCTACCTGACGCGAGGCCGGCACGCGCTCGCGACCGATCCGGACCAAAGCGCATTGTTCCTCTCCAAGAGTGGTCGCCGGCTGTCCTCTTCTGACATCACCCGCCGCCTCGGCTTATGGGTGCGTGAGGCGGCGTTGGCTGCCGGCGTCTCACCACATGCCCTGCGCCACAGCTTTGCCACCCATTTGCTGGAAGGGGGAGCAGACCTACGCACGATCCAGGAGCTTCTCGGTCACGCTTCGATATCGACCACTCAGATCTACACTCGCGTGGATGCCGCTCGCCTGCGGGAGGCCTACGCCGCAACCCATCCGCGTGCCTGACGAACACGTAAAGCCCCGGCGGCCATAGAATCGAGCGAATTCCATGGAAACCGGCGTAAAAGAGGTTGAGCTTCGCGATCTGTGGCGCCGCTATAAGGACGATGGCGACAAAAAAGCGCGCGAGCGACTGGTAGTCGCCTACTCGCCGCTGGTCAAATTCGTCGCTGGCCGCCTCGGCGCCGGGCTGCCCTCCCATGTGGAGGACGCCGACCTGATCTCCTACGGCCTGATGGGCCTGATCGGCGCGATCGAGCGCTTCGAGCCCGAGCGCGGAATCAAGTTCGAGACTTTTGCGATGACGCGCATCCGCGGCGCGATCATCGACGAGCTGCGCTCGCTCGACTGGGTGCCGCGCTCGGTCCGCTCGCGGGCGCGCGAAATAGAGGCGGCGCAATCGAAACTGGAGCACACCCTGCAGCGGGCGCCGACCGAGGCCGAGCTGGCAGCCAAGGTCGGCCTGACCGAGGAGGAACTGCAGAACTCGCTGCTCGAGATCGCCAACTCCTCGATCTACGCGCTCGACGAGCTATGGACGATCTCCGACTCCTCGGGCGACTCAGTCTCCCTGCTCGACACGATCTCCGACCCGCGGGCCGAAGACCCGCAGGAATCGCTCGCCAGCAGCGAGATCAAGGACCGCCTCACCGAGTCGATCGCCGGACTGCCCGAGCGCGAGCAGCTGGTCGTCGCCCTTTACTACTACGAGAACCTCACTCTGCGTGAGATCGGCGAGGTCCTCGGGGTCACCGAGTCGCGCGTTTCGCAGCTGCACACCAAGGCGGTTATGCGGCTGAAAGGCTCTTTGCAAGAGGCCGAATAGCGGGCTAACCTCGTTGCGTGCCGCGAGATGAGCCATAAGGCCGCAGACCAGATTCGCAATGTCGCCCTGATCGGGCACCGGGGCTGCGGTAAGACGAGCTTGCACGAGGCGCTGCTGTTCGAGGCCGGGGCTACGCGCCGGCTCGGCTCGGTCGCCGCCGGAAACACGGTTTCCGATGGCGAGCCCGACGAGCAGGAGCGCCAGATGTCGATCGGCGCCGCGGTTGCCGGCTTCGAGTACGACGGGCGCGAGATCAACCTGATCGACACGCCAGGGGAGCCAAGCTTCGTCGCCGATGTGGCGGCGGCGTTACGAGTAGCCGACGCAGCGGTTGTCGTTGTCAACGGGGTTGCTGGGGTCGAGGTGCAGACCGAGCGGCTCTGGCGCCGTGCCGATGCCGAAGGTCTGGCGCGACTCGTCTTCGTCAACATGCTCGACCGCGAGCGGAGCGACTTCTTCGCCGCCCTGGACTCGCTCAAGCGCGCCTTCGGCCCACACGTCGTCGCGACCGAGATCCCGATCGGCGCCGAGCACGAGATCCGCGGCGTGATCGACCTGATCGACCTCGAAGCATTCGTCTATGAGGGGAGCGGTCAGGGAAACGCAACCCGGGTCGAGATTCCCGAGGAGCTGCGCCATCAGGCAGAGGAGTACCGCGAGAAGCTGATGGACGAGGTGGCGGAGAACTCCGACGAGCTGATGGAGCGTTACCTCGAGGGTGAGGAGATCGACCATGCCGAGATCGTCGGGGTCTTGAAGCAGGGCGTCACCGCGGGCCGCATCTTCCCGGTGACCTGCGGCGTCGCTACCCGCAACCTCGGTACCAACCGCTTGCTCGGCGCCCTGGTCGAGGATTTGCCCTCCCCGGCGATGCGCGGTGCGGCCGCGGCGCTGGGGGAGGGCGGCGAGCCGGTCGAGGTGGAGCCGGACGAAGAGGGCGCGCTCGTCGCCTACGTCTTCAAGACGCTGGCCGATCCCTACGCCGGCCGGATCAACCTGCTGCGGGTCTACCGCGGCACGCTGCGCTCCGACTCGCAGGTCTTCAACGTGAGCAGGCAGGAGAAGGAGCGGATCGGACAGCTCGGCCGGCCGCTCGGCGGCGAGCTGAGCGCGGTGAGCGAGCTGGGGGCGGGGGAGATCGGCGCGGTGGCGAAGCTGAAGCAGACCCAGGCGGGCGACGTGCTCTGTGAGCATCCCGAGGCAATCGCCTTCCCGCCGCTCGACCTGCCGGCGCCGGTGATGGCCTTTGCCTTCGAGCCGAAATCGAAGGGCGACGAGGAGAAGGCGGCGGCAGCGGTGCGGCGCCTGCGCGAGGAGGACCCGACGCTCGACGTGCACCGCGATCCGCAAACTGGAGAGCAGATCGTCGCCGGGCTGAGCCAGATCCACGTCGAGGTGGTCGTCGGGCGGATGAAGCGCCGCTTCGGCGCAGAGATCGAGCTGCACCCGCCGCGAGTCCCTTATCAGGAGACGATCCGCCAGTCCGCAGAGGCGCACGCCCGCTACAAGAAGCAGTCGGGCGGGCGCGGACAGTTCGCCGATTGCAAGCTCGAGATTGAGCCGACGGGAGACGGCGCTGGGCTGGAGTTCATCAACCAGATCAAGGGTGCCGCGATCCCTGGCAGCTTCATCCCGGCAGTCGAGAAGGGTGTCGTCGAGGCGATGCAACACGGCACGGTGGCCGGCTACCCGGTCCGTGGTGTGAGGGTGCGCCTCCTCGACGGCAAACACCACGACGTCGACTCTTCCGAGATGGCTTTCAAATTGGCCGGCTCGATCGCGTTCCGCGAGGCGATGGAGGCTGCCGATCCGATTTTGCTGGAGCCGATCGTGCGGCTCACGGTCAGCTGTCCGGAGGAGGTCGTCGGCGAGGTGATCGGCGATCTCAACTCGCGCCGCGGCCATCCGCTTGGAATGGAACCGAGAGGGGGAGCGACCGAGGTCAAGGCCGAGGTGCCGATGGCAGAGGTGCTCGAATACGCGCCCGACTTGCGCTCGATAAGCCATGGCCGGGCCGAGTTCACGGTCGAGTTTGAACGCTATGAGCCGGTTCCCCCGCACCTCGCCGAGCAAGTCGCCGCCACTGCTAGCGTTGCGGCGTGAGCCCTGACGAAACCTGCGCGGTCTGCGGTCGCACGATTCTGGCCGGCGAGCGCACCCGCAGCTACATGAGCCCCAAGGACGGACCGCGGCTCGTCTGCGAGCTCTGTCGCGGCCGCGCCGAGCGCCTCGGCTGGGTCGATCCCGCGGCGCCTGGGGCGAACGTCGGCCGCCGCCCCGAGCCGCAGCAAGTCTCCGAGTCCCCGCGCGGGCGCCTGGAGCGGGCCGTGGCGCGTTTCAACGCGAGCGAAGCCGCTCGGACAGTCGCCGGTCTGACAAGGACGCTGGGCGCTCCGCAGGTCTCGATCGGCTCCGCCGCAGGTTCGCCCAGCGAGGTGCGGATTACGGTCGCCTGGGAGCTCAGCTGGTATCAGTGGGGCGTCGATCTGGGCGACGAGATGCGTGCCGTTTTTCAGTTGGGCAAGGGCGATGTGATCGACCAACTCGATGGCTCAGCCCGCGAGTGGAACGCGAGGGCGGGGGAGGGCGGCCAGCTCGCCCTTGGCGTCCCGAAGCAGCCCCGCGATGGCGAGCCTGTCGGTTAGAGGCGATGAAGCTTGTTGTGAACGTCGATGGCGGTGCCCGCGGCAACCCCGGTCCGGCGGCAATCGGCGCGGTCGTTCAGTCAAATGGTGAGGTGCTTGAGGAGCGCGGCGAGCGAATCGGCAAGGCGACCAACAATGTCGCCGAGTACCGGGCGCTGCTGCTCGGGATCGAGCGAGCCACAGAGCTGGGTGCGAGCGAGCTGGAACTGGTCGGCGATTCGGAGTTGATCGTGCGCCAGGTCAAGGGCGAATACAAGGTCAAGGACGCGACCCTGCGCGAACTGCACGCCGAGGTGAAACGGGCCCTGCGTCCCTTCGAGGGTCATTGGTCGATTCGCCACGTGCGCCGCGAGCACAACGCCGAGGCCGATCGTCTCGTCAACGCGGCCTTAGATGGCGATGCCTGAGTCGATCGATCCGCGGGTCGGCATCGGCCATGTCCACCTCAAAGTGGCCGACCTCGACCGTGCGCTGGACTTCTACTGCGGCGTGCTCGGCTTTGAGTTGCAGCAGAGGATCGGCGACGATGCCGCCTTCGTCTCGGCCGGTGGCTACCACCACCACATCGGCCTCAACACCTGGCATTCGAGGGGCGGCTCGCCGCCCCCGCCGCAGAGCACCGGCCTCTTCCACCTGGCCATCCTCTATCCGGATCGCCGCTCTCTGGCCGACGCCCTGCGTCGCCTCTCGGAGGCGGGTATCCCGCTCAACGGCGCATCCGACCACGGTGTCAGCGAGGCCCTCTACATAAGCGACCCCGATGGAAACGGGATCGAGCTGTATTGGGACCGGCCGCGCGAGGAGTGGCCGCGCGTCCAGGATGGCGAGGAGCTCGCGATGTTCACCGAGCCGCTCGATGTCCGCGATCTCCTCGCCGAGCTGGATACCTAAGCGCCGAGAATCGCTTCGATCAGATTCGGCTTGAACGGCTCCGTGCCGTGTACCAGCTGCATCGCGCCGAAGCTGCTGTGGGCGTGCAGGTAGGCGAGCTCCTTGCCCAGGTCGCCGACGCCGTTGCTGCCGGCGAGCGGTGCGATCTGCAGCGTGCTGAGAACGCCGATCGCTTCGCCGCTGCCGTTGAGGAAGCCGCTTCCCGAGTCGCCCGGGATGCCCGGCGTCACGGTGCTGACGATGTGGCTCCAGCCGTTGCCTTCGTTCTGCACGACGATTCCTTGCTTGGGGCTGAGTTTGGTCACGCCGCCGCGCAGTTCGGAGTTGCCGTATGAGTAGACGGTTGAGCCAAGGCCGCCGACGGAGCCAACTCCGGTCGGTCCGCCGAAGCCGGGTAGCGAGGGGTTGACGCTGCCGACGTCCGCCGGGTCGATTCTGATCAGGGCCAGATCGTTATAGGCGCAGGTGTCGGGATCTGCCTCGCCATTTGCCTGCATCGCCAGCCAGGAGTTGTAGGCGAGGGTCCCGGGCTTGCTGGCGCCTTTCACTTCCACTGGAGTGCCGATCGGCAGCGAGCCGCTGCTGCAGCCGTCGGTTTCCGTCTGGCCGCCCGTGCCCGAACAGTGCGCAGCTTGACCGAGGTAGACGCTTGACCCTTCCTGGAAGACGAAGTTCGAGGTGCACTGAGCGCCTGCGGTGAAGACCTGGACACCGGGATGGATCGGCGCCGATTTTGCCGGCGCCCAGGCGGAAGAGCCGGCAGGTGCGATCAGGGTGATCGCGAGCGCCAGCATGGCGGCGAGGACGATGATCTTGCTTCGGTTCACGGGGAGCCTCCTTGGTCTGGGAACCGGTACGACCGGCCGAACGCAGCACCGAAGGCATACCCAATAATCAGTAGCTAAAACGAAACCGCTCTCTGGTCGCCTCTTGCCATCTGCGACCAGCCGAGGCGGCGGGCCCCCACGCGCCTATAATCCGCGACCGATGCGGCTGTAGCTCAGCTGGCTAGAGCGTCTGCTTGCCATGCAGAAGGTCGAGGGTTCGAATCCCTTCAGCCGCTTGATCGGAAGCCCGCTCGCAGAGCGGGCTTCCGCGTTTTCGCAACTGACTGGGAGGCGAAGCGAGGGAGCCAATCCGCACTTTGCTGCCCGTTGCTGCCCGATCAATGCGCGCATCCGCCCCCGGAGGCGCGACACTAGGCCCTCAAGGTTTGGAATATGGCGACGCCGCGAGCAGATATTGATCCTTCGCTTCTCCGCTGGGCGCGGAAGAGCATCGGCTATTCCATCGAGGATGCCGCAGCCAAAATCAGGCTCAGAGGCGGTGTCGAGCAGCTAGAAGCATGGGAGGCAGGAGAGGGCGGCCCGACCGTGGCCCAACTGCGCAAGGTGGCGCAGGTGTATCGCCGTCCGCTTGCCGTCTTTTTCCTTCCAGAGCCGCCGCGCGACTTCCAGGCGATGCGCGACTTCCGCCGAGTACCCGGAGCCGAGGCTGGCCGCTGGTCCCCAAATCTCCATAGCGCAGTCATTCGGGCAGGAGAACAGCGGGAAGCCCTCCGCGAGCTAGTAGACGTGCTCGGAGACGACCTGAGTCCAGTTCCCTCGGTAGAGGTTTCGGAGGACGCTGACGCCGTTGCTGCACGAATTCGCAAGCTGATCGGCGTTCCTCTCAGCGCTCAGGTTGGCTGGGGCCGTCCGGACGTGGCTCTTAGAACCTGGATAGCCGCTATCGAGGCAACCGGAGTTCTGGTCCTACAGGCGCAAGGTATAGACGTAGATGAGATGCGGGGCTTCACTCTCTCGGATGATTCCGCTGCTGTGATCGTCCTGAACGGAGGCGACTCGCGGCGCGGTCGGATCTTCACCCTCCTGCATGAGTTCGTCCATGTCGTGTTGCGCTCGTCGGGTGTCTGCGATCTGTTCCCGATCAAAAACCCAAGGAGCGAGACGGACAAGACGGAGGTGTTCTGCAACCGGGTTGCAGCTTCCGTGCTGCTCCCCAAGGACGAGTTCCTTGCTGATCGTCTCGTAGCGAATCGAGAGGGCGAGAATTGGGATGACCTTCTCCTCAAGCAATTGGGGGATCGCTACAGCGTCAGTCGGGAGGTCATCCTCCGGCGTCTCCTGACGCTGGGTAAGACGACCTTCCGCTTCTATCAGGAGAAGCGCCAGGAGTTCATTGAGGAATACAAAGCCCTCAAGGAGAAAAAAAGGGCTGCAAGAAAAAAGCCCCGCATTCCCTATTACCGCCTCAAGGTCCGCGACCTCGGGCGTCCCTACGTGGAACTGGCGCTTGATGCGTACCGAGGCAGGGTGATCAGTACCTCGGAAGCTGCCGATTATCTCGACGTTCCCGTCAAAGGAATCGAGCGGATTGAGCAGGAGGTCGGCATGGCCTCGGGGGCCGAGTAGATGGCATCGCATTGCTTCGATACGAGCGCCTTTATCGAGTGCTGGTCCGGCCGGTACAGGCGGACGACCTTTACCGGATTGTGGAGTGAAATCGAGAGCGTGGTGTCGACCGGAAGCCTTTGTTCACCGGAGGAGGTTCTAGGTGAGGTCGAGAAAAAGGAGGACGGCCTCCACGCCTTCATGAAGGAGAACGAAGGGCAGCTGATCGTGCCGCTCGACGAGGAGGTGATGGCCGGGACGAAAGAAGTCTTGGCTGAGTTCCCCCGGCTGACCGGGCAAATGCGCGGCCGCAATAAAGCAGACCCATTCGTCATAGCGACCGCGCGAGCAAAGGGCATCGCCGTCGTAACTGAGGAGGGTTCTCGGGGCAATAAAAACCGGCCGAAAATCCCGCTGGTATGCGAGCACTTCGAAATCGAATGCATGACTGTGCTCGACTACATCGAGCAGCAGGGATGGACGTTCCCCTGACGCTCTCGCCCCTGATTTTCATGCCACGGCGACCATGCGGTCTAGTGCAGCGCCATGATCCACCTTCGAAACGATGACCTGGGCGTAGAGGCCGAGGGTCATCTTCGGGTCGGTATGGCCCGCTTGCGCCATGACATACGGCACATCGGCCCCTGCGGCGAGCAGGAGAGAGATGAAGGTCCGGCGTAGCGAGTGCGGCGTCAGGTCCGGCATCGGGTCTCGCCTCGCCGCTCGCAATTCGGCGTTGGCGACCTTCGCCGCCGAATCCAGAAAGCGATTGCGAACGTTGGACGGGTTGTCCCGCTTGCCTTCGCTAGTCGGGAAGACCAAATCCCCAGGCTTGGGGTATGGGCTGCGACTCCGGTACTCGGTCAAGAGTGCTTGCAGGGCGGGAGTCAGATCAACCTCACGGACCCCCGCGTCAGTCTTCGCCGCCGCGATCCGCAAGCGGCGCCCCTCTAGGTTCACGTCCCGCCAGCGCAGATCAAGCGCCTCACTGATCCGCAGGCCCGCCAGCGCCAACGTCGCCAGTAGCGGACGGCGGCGACCGATATCGCCCTCGCGCCCTTCGGCGTCGAGCCTGCCCGCCGCGTCCAACAGCGCCGCGACCTGATTGGGCTGTAGGTAGCTGCGGCTCGGCTTGTCCTCTTTCAGTAGCCGCTTCCGCCCCCTCGCCGGGTTCCGGTCTATGTAGCCGTACTCCACCGCTTGTTCCAAGACAACCGCGAGCAGCCGAATCGTCTTGTTGATCGAACCATTCGACAGGGGCCGAACTAGCCGCTTGCGGTCTTTCTCGGGAAGCGCAAGCTGCCGCGCCCGCGCCGTCGCGACCGCCTTGCTCTCGCGCACCTTCTCGCGTCGGTAACGATCCACCTCCTCAACCGTGATCGCCGACAGCCGATGCTTGGCGAAGTACGGCAGCAGGTGATTGGAAAGCCGCCACTGGTAATCGAGTCGGCTCCGCGCGCGAAGCTCGGGCGCGATGCCCTCAAACCACTCGGACGCGAACTCGTGGAAGGTCGGCTCGGTCGTCGGTCCCTGATCGGGCGGCGGCGCTTCTGGCTTCCAGATGCCCCGCTCCACATCAGCCAGCACATGGCGGAGCTTCTTTTCTGCTTTCTCTCGGGTCCAGCCTTCCGCAGACGAACCGAGTGCAACATAACGGCGCTTCCCGTAGGCCCGGAATCGGATCGCCCATCCTCGTCCGTCCTTGGGATCAACGACGCTGCCGCTGGCTTTGCGGGGCATCAGCAATCACCCCCGAGCGCGATGAACGGTAGGCGACAAATAGAGGTGTTTGGAGGAGCGGCGGCGATGCCGCACTCCATAGGATCGCTATCAGCCATGAGGAGCCACGTCTCCTTGTGGTCAGGCTCCCGGTTGGCGTTAGCGCGCCGCCGGGAGCCGCTTATGTTCCATAGACGGTACACCCGCTCTTGGACGGCGACAACCCTCATCGTTGACGAATCGGGAGAAGGGACGAGCTGCGCCGAGTGGCCTGCCGCCGACTCGCGGGAGTGGTGGTCTTCTCGGGTGGCTTTCGAAGGACTCGCCCCACCCTCGTTGGATCGAATCGAAGCCGAGCCTTGGGACCATCTCCGAGTCGCACAGCGCCGAGCTCGTCAGCGTGCTGGTAGACGAAATCGCGACTTACGCCGAACAGGCGCGCGATCGCCGCGGCGTCGACCAGTTCAGCGCCGGGCTGCTGTTCTTTGAGTAGGTCGGCGACTCGAGTAGCCACAGCCTCTATCTCCGCATCACTTAGACCCAATCGCCTATGACCCGCCGCGTTCGTCGTGTTCACCAAGCCAGTCCACCGCTCCATCTCGCTCGCCGACCGGGTAGAAGATCGGGGCGAAGGGGCCGCGATCCGTGAGGTCGTCCAAGAGGCAGAAATTGATCCTCACTCCGTAGGCCCGGTCGAGCGCGGGATGGTCGGTAAGCAGGCCAAGCGCGACGTCGAGCCGCCGATTGAGCGACTTGCGCGAGGCACCCGTCAGCGCGCAGATCACAGGCGGGAAGATCCGGTAGTAGTCACCCCACAGGGGCTTGCCGGTTTTTTCGCGTGCCCGTTCAAGCTGGCCGTAGCGGGCCAACTCGGCGACCAGGCGTTCAACGGAGAGCGTTGCGCGATCCACCTCAATGAACCGCTGCTCGATGAAGATCGACCGATCCTCAATGCGGGCATAGGTGAAGACCGCATCGGCGATCAGCTTCCGGCGAGCGCGCCCGCGTCCACGGTTCAAGGGATGGGACACCTCATGCCGCCAGGAGAGCGGGCCGAATTCGTCGCCGCGCTCGCGTGCCGCCTGTAGGAAGCTGATCCCGACCTCGTTGACGCCGAGGGTGTGGGAGCGAAGCGGCCCAGCCGCCTGCTCGGGAGTGAGGACTTTGGGCCGGCGATCCACGTCGCCGGCGTCGGCCACCCAATCAGCGCCGCGCTCGGTCAGGAACCACAGGCGGCGGGGAGCGCGGCGGGCATCGACATAGGCAACGAGGCCCGCCCGCCGCAGGTAGGAGAGAACTTGCTGAGTGCGGCGCGGGCTGCGATCCGGGAAGTGGATCGCGCGCACCTGGGCGGTGGAGAGGACGCGATGCTCGCCGATGGAGGCAAGCACCTCGCCGGTCGCTTCTGGGGTTCGCAGGCGAACGCCTGCCTGCCAGTTCACGCCAGCCCCCAGGGCAGCGAGCGATTGACGGCGAGGTGCTGCGGAGCCAGCGCCGAGCCGGTGATCGGCTGTGGAGTCGGAGTTGCCAGCACCAAGGCGATTACGGTCGCCGAGGTGATGGAGAGCCGCTGCCGAACCAGCGCGGAGGTGGTAGCGCAGGCGTCGAGTGCAGGGGACGCGGAGAGAAAATGGATAGAGAACATGACGATGACCTCCTTGGTCGTGTTTTGAATTGGAAGTGGCGTAGGAATGTCGGCAAAACGCCAGGCCCGCAAACCGCGCTGGGGTGCGCGATAGCGGCCCTTTGGCTCAACCGGCCCGCGAAGTGACAGGGGAAGGGACAGGCGCAGCCAGGGACGAAGCGCGAAGCGAAGGAAAAGCGGCGGTGGTAGTTCTGCTTCCATGCCTTACGGAGCAGCGAGGGACCAAAGTGGTCCCCCCTCCTTAACCTGAGATTCGTGCTTCATGCCTGGCTGTCGAACGAGCGGCGAAATCCGGCAGGAGATTGGGTCGGCCTCCCTGGAAGCGGGTTACGAAACCGGGGTGCAAATGGGTTGGCCACCACTACACAGGGGGCCGAACCCCGAAAGTGGCCCCCTTTTTTCTGTTAAGCCTCTGGGCGCAGCTGCGAGTTAGTGCAGCCCTCACAGAACGAGTAGCCGACACGCCAGCAGTTGACGATGAAGCCCTCCGCCCCGGCTTTGCGGAGCTTGACGCGGGCGCGGCTCACATGCGAGTCGAGAGTGCGAATCGCGCCGCCGCCCCTGGTTTCCCAAATCTCGCGAAGCAACTCCTTCTTGGTGAAGACCCGGCCGGGGTCGGTGGCGAGCATCGCGATCACTTCAAACTCATGCGCGGCTAGGCGAACCTCATTCCCGCGAACCTCTATCCGGCGAGCGGCCGGATCGACCATCAGCGGGCCGACCGTGATCGGCTTCTGATCGGTCGGCGTGCCAGCCTCAAAGATGCTGCCGTCAACGTGACCCCGGCAGAGCAGCCGCCAGTCCTCATCCTCGCCCAGCTTCACCTTCACTTGCCAGTTGCCGCCGTCGCTCAGGCGAATCTCCACCTCGCCGTTGCCGATCCCGATTGCGGCGCTGCTGAACCGCCCAGGGACCAGCATCAGCTTTCCCTCAGCAGGCGCTTCACATAGAGCGCCGGTCGGCTCGGCTGGATCAGGAACCCGTCGCTGAATACCAAGCCCTCGTCGTCAAGATCGCGAAGGGCGCGGGCGAGCGCGATCCCTCCGACGAGGGTGCGGGGGTTCGCAAGCACCCGACCCGCCAGCGCCGGGAGCGTCAGCAGGATCGGATGCTCGCGAAGCACCAGCGCCAGCACGGCGCGCTGCATGTTGAGGTCGCGCATTGACTTCACGCGTTCCCGCCCTCAAGCACGCCGAGCAGGGCGTGGAGGGCATCGTGATTGGCGGCAACCTCTTTGTAGTTGTTCGCCTCGTCGTCGTCCGCAGTCGCGACCGCGACCGCCTCCCGCGCCGTCTCGTCGGGGAGGACGATCTGCCTCGTCGCCAATGCCACCAATAGGCGCTCAAATGCCTGAACTTCGCGCCGCGCTTTGTCGGGCTGCCGCAGTCGCTCGGGGGCTTGCAGGTCTTCCCGCGCACCCTCCAGCCAGCCGGTCAAACAGGCACGCAGGACGGGAATGTGTTTAGCGGGGAGGTTGAGCGGCATCGGCCGCGTCTCGCCCGTAGGGTTCTCGTTAGCCATGAGGAGCCACGTCTCCTTGTGGTCAGGCTCCCGGTTGGCGTTAGCGCGCCGCCGGGAGCCGCTTTGATCTGAGCGACCCGCAGAGTAGCAGAACTGTAGGGAACTTCCCTACAGTTCCCTATTTGCCTCGGAGGATTTCTCCGACTCGCGAGCGATGCAGGCCGACCGCCTCGCCGATGTCCGCCAGCGACGATCCGGCTTTCTGCGCTCGGGCAAAGCTCTTGCGCCTCGCCTCTCGCGCGGCCTTCATGTTCCGCTCGTAGTCAAGCTGGGCGCGCTTCGCTTCGGCGAGCGCTTTCCCTTTGGCGTCCTTCGGCACGGGGGGCAGCCTAGTCGCCAGGTCCGGCGTCTTGACCGCGAGCGGCGCGCTATGGTCGGCACATGGGAGCGACCATCGAGGTTGAATGCCCCGTAGAGGGCTGCGAATTTACAGGCCACTTCCGCGTCGGCATGGGAGCCGAGTTGACCGGCGAGCCGCGTGCCGAGTGCGTGGCATCGCTGCACATCGAGCATCCGAACCACCCGGTCTCCAACGCCGACCGCGAGCCGCTTGAGGCATTCGCCGACGACTCAGTCAAGCCGGACCTTCATCTCAACGAGGGTCAGCGCGAGGCCCTCCGTCAAGCCGTCGCCCAGAGAGAGGGCAAGGGCTATTCGGGCAGCATCGGCCTAGCCCACATCGGCGCTGGCTACATCAAGGTGCTGTTTTACGACGTGGACGGGAACGTGGTTGATAAGCATCTGCTGTTCCCGCTCTACGGTGAACAGTGAAATGCAGAGTCGGTCGGCCTGATCGAACGTTTGGGCAGCGGGAAGCTCTCGCTGCCCAAATCGCGCCGAACCGTGCCTGAATCAGCCGTATCTCTCAACGGCGTATCGTCGGCTTTTTGGCTCTAGATTGCGCGCGCGGTTGTTAGGTGGATCGTTTGCCATGCAGAAGGTCGAGGGTTCGAATCCCTTCAGCCGCTTTTTTACCTGCAAATAGACGCTTTCCATCACGACTATGAATTTTTGGAGGGGGCGTTTTTCGATCACGCTCTAGGCACGCAAGGTTCGAACCAAGGTCGCATTTTTCCCCGTTTTTGGGCACTGGTGCCCGAAAAGAGGCGGTTGAGAGGATCGGCGTTGACTTGGGTGGAGCGTCTTCGTCCCACGCAGTAGGTCATGGGTTCGAATTTCTGGGGTCGCCGAGGCGGAGCCGCTGAGTCCGATTCGCCTTTCGGGTGCGGCAGAGCTATCGTCGAAAGCCAAGCGAAAGGAGGCTCGGGAACTGCGATCTCCTCGCGGCAATTACCGCCTATGCGGCGCAAGACGGGCCGGCTGGCCATGAATGCCCGCAAGCAAGGTGGGGTGCTGGTGCGCGAGCGGAAGCTCGGCCGCATCTACGCGCTTCGCTTCCGGGCATACGGCGAGCGCCAGTACCTGACGCTCGGCTATGAGTACGGAGGCTGGAACCTCGACAAAGCCAGCGTGGAACTGCAAAACGTCCTCGCCGACGTCCGCCGCGGGCTCTGGGTGCCGCCGAAGAAGAGACGGGGGGCAAGCGAGCGGGCCGAGCGCGGCGAGGCGCAGCCCTTCGGCCCCTTCGCGGGGGATCTCACCGAGTCGCGCGTCGGCCAGGTCGCCGAGAAGACGACCAAGCACGAACGCTGGGCGCTGGGGCACCTCGTTCCCTTCTTCGTGGATTGGGCGCTCGACGAGATCGACGTCGAGGGGGTCGACGAGTACCGGGCGTTCAAAGTGAAGGAGTCAGAGGCTCGCGCGCGGGCGGTCGAGAGGGGCAAGCCGAAGCGAAGCGCCCACGGGCAGATCCTGCGGCCGCTCTCAGCGGGGTCGATCAACAGGACGATCGACCACCTGCAGTGGGTGCTTTCAATCGCGATCGAATACAAGCGCTTCGGTTTCACCGAGAACGCCGCCGAAGGCAAGCGGCGTCGTTTGCGTGAGAGCCGCCCGGCGCCGGTCTACATCGACAGCGCTGCGCAGATCGAGGCGCTGCTTGAGGCGGCAGCCGAGCTGGATCGCGATCCCCATTACGAACTCGCCGAACGCGAGGTCATGGTCGCCACCTTCCTCTTCCCCGGCCCCCGCGCGCACGAGCTTGGCAATCTGCTTTGGCGCGACGTCGACCTCGCTGGCGCCCGCATCTTCATCGGCCGCTCAAAGACGGCGGCCGGGCTGCGCGAGATCAAGATCCTGCCGATCCTGCGCGACATCCTCGCCGCCTACAAGGCACTCGCCTATCGCGGCGATCCCGATGGCCTCGTCTTCCCGACCCTGACTGGCGCTCGCCGGGACTCCGACAATCTGCGCGCCCGCGTCCTTGGGCCGACCTTCGAACGCGCCGACGAGCTGCTGGAGAGCCGCGGCCATGTGCCGCTGCCTCGGGGTCTCACCACCCACAAGCTGCGCCATGCCTTCGCCTCGATCTTGGTCGCGCTCGGGGAGGACCCGGTTTCGGTGATGACCCAGATCGGTCACACCGACCCCAAATTCACCTTGCGCGTCTACGCCCACATGATGAGCCTTGACCCCGATGATCGCGGGCGGTTGAAGGCCCTGGTGCGCGGCGAGCAGGTGATCGCGCGCTCGGCACCGCTGCCCAAGCCGGTCGATCTCGCCCGGTACGAGGGGCCGATCGTTGCCGCGCTGGCAGAGCGCGGCGGTCGTGCCCCACGGCGGGAGATCCTCGCCGCCGTAGGCGAGGCGATGGCCCGCCGCCACGGCGCGGCCGATCTTGAGGAGTTGCCGAGTGGGGGACCCCGGTGGCAGCCCCGCTTGAGCAAGGCCCGCGCCCGGCTGGTCGAGCGCGGTTGGCTGGAGGCGACCGCCTGGCGGGGGAATTGGGAGCTGACCGAGCGCGGTTGGGCGAAGGCGCGCCGCGACCGGGTGCGCGGCGAGCGGCCCCGGGTTGAGGTCGCCGAGACCGAGCTGGCGGTAGCGGTATGACCCTCCTCGCCGTAGGTACCGTGGCCCTTGGTCTCCTTCTCGCTTGGTCCTCGGCGGCGTGTTTTCTGGGCCGCGGCCTGCTGTTTGCTGCTGTGGCGGTTTGATCGCCGCCATGAAAGGCCGCCAGGTCCTCGCTTCAATGCCGGGCCGCTCGCTACATTCGTCTCCGTGGGCGAACACGTGAAAATCCACATCGTCACTGCCGGTTATCTGCGGCGTTTCACCAATGCCCCGGGCCACATCCAGACGGTCCGGCCTGCCGATCCGACCCGGCAGATTGACCCGCGCGGGCCGGAGACAGTTGGCTATCGCAGCCGGTACTTCGTGGACCCCCAGATCGCGGCGGCGGCCGAGCAGCGGCTCAGCCGCTACGAGAGCGCCGGCCTCAGATCCCTGCGGAAGATCGACACGACCTGGCCGCTTGAGTCCGACGAGCTGTTCGAGGACCGCCTTCACATCGCCTGCCTGGTCGCGATCCATGTGGTGCGCAACGAAGCCTTCAAGCGCCATACGGCCCGGCTGCAGAGTCGGAACCTGGCGCAGAAGCTGCCCGAGTACGGCTTCGAGGCGACCCGCGAGGAGGTCTTCCTGCGCGAGCTGACGTCCGAGGGGTTCCGGGTCGATCACATGCTGGGGATGATCCCGAAGATGGCGAGCATGATCGCCTCGGTGCACTGGTCCCTGATCGAGTTCCCGGCATCGCTGCTTGCGACGGGCGACCAGCCGGTGACGGTGGTGCCGCTGTTGGCGGACGGGGTCGCCGCGACCGTCCAGCCGAACCCCGATCACGGCTTCCTGTTCACCGAGGAGATGCGCTTTCCGATCGACCCCCGGCGGGCACTGCTGTTTACCTGGGCCAACGAACCCGACTTACCCGAGCCCCTTCGCGGCAACGACGACATCGCCGCCGATCTCAACCGCGCCGTGATCGCCCAGGCAGATCGCGAGTGGTTTCACAATCCCGATCGCCGTCCCACGCGGCTGCCGACCAGCGGGATACGGACGGAGAGCTGCGGGCCTGTGGGCCGCGCGCTGCTTGCCGGGTACGACGCCGCCGCGGCAATGGAATCTCGCCGTCGCCAGGACGCCGTCGAATGCCTCAATCAGATGATCGAGGGCGAAGTCGTGGATCGATTCCATGTGGCCCGGATTTCTGTTGCGGCCTAGCGTGGCTACACGAGAGATCGAGCAATTGCGCTGGCTACCCAACACGGCGATTCCATCGTGGCTAGTCAGTCGTTGAATGTGACGTGCTCGAACTGCGGCGGCGCAAGCGATTGGCTGCCAATCGCGTCGATCATGATCGCAAGCCTTGCCCTCACTATCTCCCTGTGGATGCTTTGGATGGCCCGGCATGAGCACCGGGAGTTCCTACGTCAACTCAATGCCCGTGCTCAGCTCTCGCCATTTGCATACCTGGCTGGTAACGATGAACTCGACAACATCGTCTCCGATGCAACGCGCGTGACGGCCCTCGTTGAGGTGGGGGTCGCTAACTCCGGGGGTAAGGCGGCGGGGCCAACGACGCTCATAGTGGCGGCTCCTGTCCATGAGGACATCCGGTGGTGCGATGCTGCTGGTCGAGACCTGCCTGGGGACCCTGGGATAAGCCGAGAGGGCATCACAGTTCCTGCTCCATCTGATCATGGACGTGCTCCTGTTGAGGCCCATTACCTTGAGGCAGAGCTGCCTCGAATCAGCTTGAAGTCCCCAGCCGTGCGACACCTTCGCGTCAACGTCGCCGTCCCGACTGAGCAGGGCCGCCCGCATGTCGTACCCCTTCGCATTGCTGCCCGATCAGATGATCTCCCCGATGACGTCGATGAGGTCCGGGTCTGTTGGGAGTTCGAGGTTCGGAAGGCCCCGCCCAATTGGTAGGCGTTGGTCAGGCGCATCCGGCGGTCAGATTCGCCACACTCCGCTGGAAGCCGCGGCTCGGCAAGGCGTTGACCCGGTTGGTGCGCCGCGGCTGGCTCGTCGCTAGTGGTCACCGGGGGGAATGGGAGCTGACCGAGCGCGGATGGGCGAAGGCGCGCCGCGAGGAGCACCAAGACCGGCGAGCCCCGGTGTCGCACAGGGCCAGCGAGGACGGATCAGCGGCGGCCGCATAATTCGATCGAGATCGCCAGCGGACTTCTCGCCGCCCCGCTCGCAGGCCTCGTCGTGCGCGTCGGCGGCCCGCTGCTCATCTTTGTCGGTGCGGCCGATCTTGCAATCGACCCAGGGCTCGCCGCGCTCAAGGGCTCCAGAGCCGTATATGGCGCTCACGATTCGGTACGTGCTGGTCGGCGGGCATGGAGTCAACATCTTCCGGAGTTGTTTGGAGGCTGACGTGTTGTCTACCCTTAGTCGAATGAAGGGCCGCGAACGAAATGATCCCTGCCAGTGCGGTAGCGGGCGCAAGTACAAGAAGTGCTGTTGGGACGGTGACAGAGAACGTGCTCGCGGCGACCGACCAGCCTTCACGATCAACGGCTCGAAGGGCCCGACGGTTGACGACGGCCACATCGTCCCTCGCATGTATCAGCGTGCTTGGGAGGTCGAGGGACGCAAGGTCGCTGTCCACGTTGACGGCGAAGCGTGCTGTGAGAGGTCGACGAAGAACGTCGGAACGAGGGGGTCGTACTACCGCCGCACGCGTCCGACCGGCGAGTCAATTGATGATGTCGAGCAGTCGCTGTCTGTGATCGAGGACAAAGCTGCGCCGCCACTTAGGGCTTTGATTGCCGGCCAGGATCTGGAGGCGGAGCGCAAGGGGATCGTGGCCCAGCTTCTGGCAATTCAGATGATGCGCGGTCCCGCATTCTTCGAACAGCGCGAGGAGCTCATTCGGCCAATGCTCGAAGTGCTGCCTGAGGATGGGTTTCAAGCAAAGGGTCTGGCGGCTCTCGGTGGCGATGTAGTTCTAGCCCGCCAGCAGGCCATCGCGGCCTATCTCGATCCAACCCAGAACTTCGTCACGATGCTGACCTACGCCGTAAAGATCGCCAGCGTTCTCGGGCTCATGCGCTGGCAGGTTCTGCGCTTCGATGGCCCCGTGCTCGCCTACTCCGATCACCCGGTGGTGCTTTGGCCCCTCAACCTTCCTGCGAGCAAGCCATTCAGTCGGCAGGGTCTAGGGCCGCTCGAAACGCTGGAGATTCGGGTACCCATCGCTCCGGACGCAGCAATCTTGATGAACTGGCTCGACATTTCTGATGAAGTCGGAGTTCGCATGCCGCTCAACGCCGCTGTGGAGCTGAACACATTCACTGTGTCCCAGGCGGAATCCGAGTGGATGCACAAGGTGGGAAGCGAGCCGGAGATCGGCACCGGCGTCTTCAGACCTCTGTCGAGATTGGTCGAGCCGTCCTATGACGAGGGCTTTGTCCGGCGTTCCGCACGCCACGCTCGGGCTGCCCAGTTTCTGCGGAACGCGGGCGGGAAGCGGTTCGTTAATGAGGTCGAGGTCTTGGTGGAGATTGACGATAATGACGGGCTGAAGGTTGCTGCGTGATCCCGGCGCCTCGAGATCGCAGGCTGTCCCGCGATGGGTCCCAGGCGACTTCGGGCCCTCGGTGGGAGCGGGTCCAGGTACACATAAGCGGGTGTTATCGGGCGTGGGGGCCAGCCCGCTCTTTGGAGGCGCTGACCAGCGGTAATTAATGCCCAGCTTGGCCGTAGTCGGGCACGAGCTAGGGGGGCAGGGTTTTCGGGTTGATTGGCGCGGCTCAGAAGACAATGCTGCCGGTGCGGCTGGACGGAAGTTCTAGGGACTACCGACCGACATTGGCCCAGGAAGCCAAGTCTCAAATTTGCGGTTGATTCAATCGTCGAGGAGGGGTTACTCTCGCAGTATCTAAATGTGGCTCTGAACGTTCCTGGGGGAGAGGATCTTTATGGGTTCATTCGTCGTGGAGGCATCTGACGATTGCATTCGGTGGAGCGGACGTGCGTCGCCCCACTGCAGGGGGGAAGCGAAGCCGGGCAGTAGCTGCAGGTCTAGCTCACGCTTGTCCGGCGGTGGATGCTGGATTTCAGTGATGCTCTTGACGCTTTTGTTCCTTTGTCTAGGCACCAATTCGGCGCTCGCCTCCGTTTCCGAACAGATCAACTCCCTTCCCGTTCTCGATGCTCTGAACCGCAGCGAAAGCCCGCTGTCCAACGGCGGCAAATGGTCGGCACTGAACTGGGCGACGAACAGCTCGGGCCATGCCACCGGCCAGGACACCACCACCGGCTGGGGTCCCTACGACGCCTTCGTCTCGGGCTCCAACGGCGCCTACTGGAACCCATCCACTTTCAGCGACGCCAGCGGAAGCGCGGCCGCGATCACCATGCAGGCAAATCCGGAAGTCGCAGAACGCTACCTCTCGCTCTGGCTGGACATGCCAAGCCCGGGGAGCGCGAGAAGCGGCTATGAGCTGCGCTGGACGCTCAACTCGAGCCTCACCACCTACACGGCGAAACTGTCGAAGTGGTCCTCGGGCACGCAGACGGTGCTCGCCTCCAACGCCGAAGTCTCGATCCCCAACGGCACCACGCTGGCGATTTCCGACACCGGCGGCAC
>Ga0134079_10000009_pt1 | contig 121458 bp, 107 predicted proteins | sample 15_taG_2_FD_119770 | JGI IMG/M metagenome (GOLD analysis project Ga0134079, IMG submission 119770) | Grasslands soil microbial communities from the Angelo Coastal Reserve, California, USA - 15_D_Rain_40cm_2_09182015 | ecosystem: Environmental > Terrestrial > Soil > Grasslands ...
CGCTGCTGCCTGGGTGTGGCCGATGTTGGACTTGATCGAGCCAAGGCGCAGTGGCTGATCCCGGTCTTGGCCGTAGGTGGCGAGCAGGGCCCCGGCCTCGATCGGGTCACCGAGGGTGGTGCCTGTGCCGTGGCCCTCGACTGCGTCTACGTCTTGGGGCTCCAGGCGGGCGTTGGCAAGTGCCTGGCGGATAACCCGCTCTTGGGAGGGGCCATTGGGTGCGGTCAGTCCGTTGGAGGCGCCGTCTTGGTTGACGGCCGAGCCTTTGAGCAGAGCCAGTACCGCGTGACCGTTTCGCTCTGCCTCTGAAAGGCGCTCCAAGACCAAGACTCCGACTCCCTCTGCCCAGGCGACTCCGTCGGCTGCCTCGGCGAAGGACTTGCTGCGCCCGTCTGGGGCTAGGCCCTTCTGGCGGCTGAACTCGATGAAGACGCCCGGCGTCGAGAGCACCGTTACCCCGCCGGCCAAAGCCAGGGTGCACTCTCCCCCTCGCAGAGCCTGGGATGCCAAGTGCATCGCGACCAGCGAGGAGGAACAGGCGGTGTCGACGGTAATCGCCGGGCCCTCGAGGCCGAGCGTGTAGGAGATGCGACCCGAGACGACGCTGGAAGTGCCCCCGGCGCCCGGTCCGTAGTCCTGATACATAACCCCGGCGAAGACCCCGGTCATCGTCTTCTTCAAGGAGACCGGGTCGATGCCAGCGTCTTCGAGTGCCTCCCAGCAGGACTCCAAGAGCAGACGCTGCTGGGGATCGGTGACCAACGCCTCGCGTGGCGAGATGCCAAAGAACTCGGGGTCAAACTTATCCGCGTCGGCGAGGAAGCCGCCCTCGCGCGTGTAGCTGGTTCCCTCGTGTTCTGGATCGGGGTCATAGAGGCGCTGCAGATCCCAACCGCGGTCGGCGGGGAACTCAGAGATGCCGTCGCGGCCCTCCGTGACCAGTTGCCAGAGGTCTTCGGGGGAGCTGACTGCGCCCGGGTAACGACAGGCCATGCCGACGATCGCGATCGGCTCCTCGCTGGCCTGGGCGCGGACTGCAACCTGCCTCCCCGCGCCGCTCGCGCTCGCCTCGTCCCGCAGATGCTCTGCGAGAGCTGTCGAGCTCGGATAGTCGAAGACGACAGTCGCCGAAAGGCGCACCCCTGCACGAGCGCTCAGCCGGTTGCGCAGCTCGACCGCCGCAAGCGAGTCAAAGCCGAGCTCTTGGAAGGCCCGCTCTGGCTCGATCTCCGCGGCGGAGCCGTGACCGAGCACCGCCGCCACCTCGGCCCGGACCAGGTCAAGGACAAATCCCTGGCGCTCTGCGTCGGGCAGTACCCCTAGCTGGGCGGCAAGTGAGCCCTGGGCAGGTTTGCGCCGCCGCGGGCGAGCGCGGACGAGACCGGCGAAGACTGGCGACAAAGACCCGGCGGTCGCCGCGTTCTCCAGCGCCACGGTGTCGAGCGGGACGGCCAGCGCCTGCGGACGATCGACCGCCAGGGCTGCGTCGAACAGAGAAAGGCCGTGCTCGTCGGAGAGCGCTTCCATACCGGCGCGGCGCATCCGCGCCAGGTCGGCCTCACCGAGGCTGGTGGCCATACCGCCCTGGCGCTCCCAGAGGCCCCAACCGATTGAACAAGCGGGTAAGCCGCTCGTCCGGCGCCTCTGAGCGAGGGCGTCGAGGAAGACGTTGGCGGCAGCGTAGTTGGCCTGGCCAGGGCCGCCGAGGGTGCCCGCGACCGAGGAGAAGAGAACGAAGGCGGAAAGATCGAGGCCCTCGGTCAGCTCATGTAGGTACCACGCGGCGTCCGCCTTAGGAGCGAAAACCTGATCGATCCGGCCGTCGTCCATCGCGGCGACCGTGCCGTCGGCAAGCACCCCGGCGCAGTGGATGACGGCGCCCAGCGGGTGCTCTGCGGGGATCGAGACGATTAGCCGTTCGAGCGCCTCGCGGTCGGAGACGTCGCAGGCCACGAACGTCACCTCCGCGCCGAGGTCTCCGAGGTCTTGTTTCAGCTCCGCCGCTCCGGGGGCTTGCGCTCCGCTCCTACTCACCAGTAGCAAGTGACGGGCGCCGTGGTGCTCAGCGAGATGCTGGGCAACCAGGGCACCGAGACCGCCGGTAGCGCCGGTAATCAGCACCGTGCGCTCGGGGTCGACAGCGGCCCCGCCCTTGCCCTCGACGACACCGATCCGGGCGAGGCGCGGCACCCGCGCTACCCCATCGCGCAGGGCGAGCTGGGGCTCCTCTCCGCTGATCGCCAGAGCGGCCGAGAGGGCGGCTTGGGATGCCTCCGTCCCGTCGCTATCGATCAGAGCGAGGCGGCCGGGATGCTCGGACTGGGCGGAGCGGACAAGACCCCAGATCGCCGCCGCAGCAAGGTCGGGAACCTCCTCGCCAGTGACCACCGCGCCTTCGGTGAGCAACACCAAGCGAGACTCAGACTTGGACTCATCAGCGAGCCATTGCTTGACCGCCGCGAGCGCGTTCCCGGCTGCGCTTCGGGCCGCCGCGGGAACAGGAACATCCCTCTGGGTCTCGCAACGCAAGAGCTCGACCCCGCTTGGCGCTGCATCCTGCTGCGTAAGCGCGATCTCCTCCCAGCCAAGCTCCAGCAGGTCCCGCTCGCCGGGCTTTGGGGTGCGCAGCTGGGTGGGATCGAGCGGCCGCAGGGCAAGGGCCTCGACAGCCCCCACCGGCACGCCGGCGCCGTCGCTCAACTGCAGGCTGACCCCATTCCCCGCCGGAGCAAGGCACCCCCGCAGCGCTCGCGCTCCCGCTACCTGCAATGAGACGCCGCTCCAGGAGAAAGGCAGTTCGATCTGTGCAAAGTCGTCCTTGCCGAGTGCGATCCCGTGTAGGACCGCGTCGAGCAGCGCTGGATGGACGCCGAAGCGCTCCGCCACCTGGGTCTGCTCGTCGGGCAGGCTGACTTCGACGTAGATCTGCTCCCCTTTTCTCCATGCTGCAGTCAGACCTTGAAAGACGGGGCCGTACTCAAGCCCGTGCTCGCCGAGAAGGTCATAGAGGTAGTCGACCTCGATCGCCTCGGCATCAACTGGGGGCCAGACATCGAGCGGCACGCCCGCCGCCGCCGCGGCCGTTGAAAGCGCCCCCAGGCCGTGGCAGGTCCACTCGCGAGCGTCGGAGGGCCGCTTGCTACCTCCGTCGGGGCGCGAGTGAATCGAGATCTCGCGGCGGCCATCCTCATTTGGACTCTCAACGCTGACTTGGATCGTCACCGCCCCCGCGCCTGAAAGAGCCAGTGGAGCCTGCAAGGTGAGCTCCTCAACGGTCTCGGCGCCGACGTCCTCCGCCGCCCGCAAGGCCAGCTCGAGCAAGGCGGTGCCGGGCAAGAGGACCGTGTCGCCGACCACGTGGTCAGCAAGCCAAGGATGGGTGTCGAGAGAGAGACGCCCGGTGAGAAGCAACCCTCCGTCCGGTCCGCCAGCAAGGTCCACCGAAGCCCCCAGCAGCGGGTGATCGGTGGCGGTGAGCCCGATCGCGCTGGCGTCTTCGCGACCGACGGTCTGAGCAAGCCAGTAGCGCTTGCGCTGGAAGGGGTAAGTCGGCAGCGGCACGCGCTTGGCGCCGGTGCCCTTGAAGAAGGCCTGCCAGTCGAGCTTGGCGCCGGCGACGTGGGCGGCGGCGATCGCGGTTGTTATGGCCTCCGTCTCAGTGCGACCTTCACGCAGGGTTGGGACGAAGGCAGCGTTGCCTTGCTCCTCACCGAGACACTCGCGTGCCATCGCGCACAGCACTGGGTCGGGACCGAGCTCCAGGTAGGTGCTCGTGCCCTGCGCTCGCAGGGTCGCAATCGCGTCGGCGAAGCGCACCGGCTCGCGTGCATGACCAACCCAGTAGGCGGAATCGGTGGCCTGCTCCGCGCTGAGCAGCTCGCCGCTTAGGTTGGAGACCAGCGCAATTTCGGGCTCGCCATAGGTAAGGGACTCGGCTACCTCGCTGAACTCCGCCAGCATCGGCTCGATCAGCGGCGAGTGGAAGGGGTGGGAGACAGCGAGGCGTTTGGTCTTGCGTCCCTGCTCCTCCCACTCGGTCCGTGCTGCTTCGACTGCGTCCTCTGCGCCCGAGATCACGGTCGAGGTCGGGCCGTTGATCGCGGCGATCGAGAGCTTGTCTTCTTTGCCGGCGATCGACTCAATGACCTCCGCCTCGGTTGCCTCGATCGCCGCCATCGCGCCGCCCGTCGGCAGGGCTCCCATCAGGCGGCCCCTTGCCGCGACCAGCTTCGCCGCGTCGGCTAGGTCAAGAACGCCGGCGACCTGCGCGGCTGCGATCTCTCCGACCGAGTGGCCAGCGAGGACGTCGGGGCTCAGGCCGCGCTCGGCGAGCGTCCTGTAGAGGGCTACCTCGATCGCGAAGAGGGCGGGTTGGGCGTAGGTGGTGTCCTCAAGTTGGGCGGCTGCTTTTTTGCCCTTGGCGAAGACGATCTCTTTGAGCGGCGTCTCCAGATGCTGGTCGAGCTGCTCGCAGACGGCATCGAAGGCGTCGTGGAAGAACCTGTCTGACTCGTAGAGCTCCTTGCCCATCCCCAGCCGCTGGGAGCCCTGGCCAGTGAAAAGGTAGGCGAGCTTTCCGTCCTTTGCCCTCGCGGTAAGGACCGTGGACGAAGGCTCACCCTTGGCGAGGGCCCGCAGGCTCACCAGCGCGTCCTCGCGGTCTGATCCAAGTACCGCCGCGCGGTGCTCGAAGGCCGACCGAGTGGTGGCCAGCGAGTAGGCGAGATCCGTCGGGCTGAGGCCTGGGTTCACGGTCAGCTGGTCGGCGAGGTGCTCGGCGGCCTCCGCCATGGCGCGCTCGGTTTTCGCCGAAAGGGGAAGCGGAATCAGACCATGGAGCGGCTCGATCGTGGCCTTGTCCACGGCGACCGACTCGAGCTCAGGCGCCTCCTCCAAGATCACGTGGGCGTTGGTGCCGCTGACGCCGAAGGAGGAGACCGCGGCACGGCGGGGAGGGCCGTTGGCTTGCCACTGCAGCTGCTCGCGGAGCAGCTCGATCTTCCCCGCCTCCCAGTTGACTTTGGAGGACGGTGCATCGACGTGCAGCGTCTTGGGCAAAGCGCCCGCACGCATCGCCAGCGCCATCTTGATCACGCCGGCGATGCCGGCCGCCGCCTGGGTGTGGCCAATGTTTGACTTGATTGAGCCGAGGCGCAGTGGCTCCTCTCGATCTTGGCCGTAGGTGGCAAGCAATGCACCGGCCTCGATCGGGTCGCCGAGGGTCGTGCCGGTGCCGTGGGCCTCGACCGCGTCGACGTCCTTCGGCTCAAGTCGGGCATTGGCGAGGGCCTGACGAATCACCCGCTCCTGCGAGGGCCCGTTGGGAGCAGTCAGTCCGTTGGAGGCACCGTCCTGGTTGACGGCTGAGCCCTTGATCGTGGCTACAACTGGATGGCCGTTGCGCTGCGCGTCGGAGAGCCGCTCCAAGACGAGCACGCCGACGCCCTCCGACCAGCCGGTGCCGTCTGCCGCCTCGGCGAAGGACTTGCAGCGTCCGTCCGGTGCAAGGCCACGCTGGCGGCTAAACGAGACAAAGACGTTGGGTGTCACTAAGGCTGTCACCCCGCCCGCCAAGGCCAGCGTGCACTCTCCTTGGCGCAGCGCCTGCGAGGCCAGGTGCATCGCGACCAGCGAAGAGGAGCAGGCGGTGTCGATGCTGATCGCCGGCCCCTCGAGGCCGAGCGCATAGGAAACGCGACCGGAGGCGACGCTGATCGAGGCGCCGGTGACCCGGTAGCCCTCCAACTCCCCGCTTGCCTGGGAGCCGGTCATGTAGTCCTGGGAACCGACCCCCGCAAAAACCCCAGCCTGCTCCCCACGCAGCGAAGCGGGGTCGATACCGGCGTCTTCCAACGCCTCCCAGCAGGACTCGAGCAGCAGGCGCTGCTGGGGATCGGTCGCCAGCGCCTCGCGCGGCGCGACGCCGAAGAACTCTGCGTCGAACTCGGCGGCATCCGCGAGGAATCCGCCTTCGCGGGCATAGCTCGTGCCGACGTGGTCGGGGTCGGGGTCATAAAGACGCTCCAGGTCCCAGCCGCGGTCTGTGGGGAACCCGGAGATCGCGTCGCGGCCCTCAACAAGCAGCCGCCAGAGCTCCCCCGGGGAGCTCGCCCCACCGGGATAGCGGCAGGCCATGCCGACGATCGCGATCGGCTCCTCGCTGGCCTGTGCCCTAACGGCGACCTGCCGGGCTGCGCCGTTTGCCGTTGCCTCGCTCAGTAGGTGCGCAGCGAGGGCGGCGGGGTTGGGGTGATCGAACACAGCCGTCGTCCCCAGTTCCAGTCCAGTCGCTCCGTTCAAGCGGTTGCGCAGCTCGACCGCGCCGAGTGAGTCAAGGCCCATCTCCTGGAAAGCCTTATTGGGCTCGACCTCCTCTGCTGAAGCGTGGCCAAGGACGGCGGCCGAGTGGGAGCGGACGAGATCCAAGACGGCGCCGGCGCGCTCGCCATCGGGTGTCTGAGCAAGCAGACGGGCCAGCGAGCCGCGGGGCCTCTGGCGGCCAACCGTGGCGCGGACCAAGCCGCGCATGATCGGCACCAGGGTTCCCGCCTCGGCACGGGCACGCAATGTGGCGGAATCAAAATGCACGGGCGCAAGCAGCGAGTCGGGCAGCGCTCGGGCAGCGTCGAAGAGCTCGAGGCCCTGTGCCGGTGTCATCCGGGCGAAGCCGAGGCGCTGGCGGATTTGGCTGGCCATCTGCTCTGCGCCCGCCACATCGACGTCTTCGCCTCCCAGCCTGCTGCGCTGCCCCCAAAGCCCCCAGGCAAGCGCAGTCCCCGGCAACCCTTCGGAGTGGCGCAGGGCAGCAAGCGCATCAAGGAAGTTGTTAGCCGCTGCGTAGTTGGTCTGCGCAGCACCACCGAGTAGACCGGCTGCAGAGGAGAAGAGGAGGAACTGGGAGAGCTCTAGCTCTTTGCTCAGCTCGTGCAAGTGCCAGGCAGCAGTTGCCTTGGGGGCCATCGTGCGCTTGAGGCGCTCGGGGTCCATCGACTCAAGCACGCCGTCATCCATCGCTCCGGCGGAGTGGATGATCGCTCCCAGTGGGTGCTCTTTGGGGACCTGGGCAAAGAGCTGTTCCAGGGCACCTCGATCGGTGACGTCACAAGCGGCGATCGTTACCTGCGCTGCTCCCAGCTCTTGGAGCTCTGCCTTTAGCTCCTTGGCTCCTGTTGCTTCAGGACCCCTTCTACTGACCAAGAGCAGGTGTTTGGCCTCTTGGTTGGTTATGAGGTGGCGGGCAACTAGGGCACCGAGGCCACTGAGGCCGCCGGTGATCAGGACGGTGTGCTCGGGGTCGAGTGGCTTTGCGCTTGGCTTTTGGTCTGCTTTGACCCTGGCCAGGCGTGGGGCTAGTGCCTCGCCCTCGCGTAGAGCTAGTTGGGGCTCTTGGGCTCCCAGGGCAAGTACTGCGGGTATTGCTGCCTTAGAGGCCTCACTTCCGTCTGTGTCGATCAGGGCGAAGCGACCGGGGTGCTCAGAGACAGCAGAGCGCACCAGGCCCCATAGCGCTGCGCTTCTTAAGTCTGGTGCCTCTCCTTCTTTGATGGCTATCGCGTTACTGGTGAGCAGAGTTAGGCGTGAGCCCTCTTTGACCTCATCTGTAACCCACTCTTGGAGCAGGGCTAGGGCACGCTCAGCGGTTGCTTGGGCTGCGACTGGGATCTCGCCCTCGGCTGGGGAGATCTCGACGGTCTCCTCGTTGGGGGCTTCGGCGTCGGTGGTGGGGATTGGTTGCCAGTGGACCTTGTGCAGGGAGAGGCCAACGGGCGACTCCTCCCCACCCAGCCAATAGCGCTTGCGCTGGAATGGATAGGTCGGCAAGGGCACCCGCTTGGCGCCGGTGCCCTTGAAGTAGGTCCCCCAGTCGAGCTTTGCGCCAGCGACATGGGCGCCGGCAATCGCGGTCGAGATCGCCTCTGCCTCGGTGCGTCCCTCGCGCAGAGTCGGGACGAAGGCAGCGTTGTCTTGCTCCTCGCCAAGGCACTCGCGTGCCATCGCGCAGAGGACCGGATCGGGGCCTAGCTCCAGGTAGGTGCTGGTTCCTTGCGCCTTGAGCGTCTCAATGGCATCGGCGAAGCGCACCGGCTGGCGAACGTGGGTGACCCAGTAGGTCGGGTCGGTTGCTTGCTCAGCGCTGAGCAACTCGCCGGTCACATTGGAGATCAGGGCAAGTTCGGGCTCGTTGAAGGTGAGGGCCTCGGCTATCTCGCCGAACTCCTCAAGCATCGGCTCGATCAGCGGTGAGTGGAAGGCGTGGGAGACAGCGAGGCGTTTGGTTTTGCGCCCCTTCTCCTCCCACTCGGTGCGGACCGCTTCGACCGCGTCCTCTGCGCCTGAGATCACGGTCGAGCTCGGACCGTTGATCGCGGCAATCGAGAGCTCTGCCTCCTTGCCGGCGATCGACTCGGCGACCTCGGTCTCAGTCGCCTCGATCGCCGCCATCGTCCCGCCGTCCGGAAGGGCGCCCATCAGACGGCCCCGCGCGGCGACGAGTTTCGCTGCGTCGCTCAAATCGAGAACACCGGCGAGGTGCGCCGCGGCGATCTCGCCGATCGAGTGGCCGGTTAGGACGTCTGGGGTGAGGCCACACTCAGCAAGCGTTTTATAGAGAGCGACCTCGATCGCGAAAAGGGCGGGCTGGGCGTAGGTTGTGTCCTCAAGTTGGGCGATTGCCTTTTTGCCCTTGGCGAAGACGATCTCTTTGAGCGGCGCCTCTAGGTGCGGATCGAGCTGCTCACAAGCCGCATCAAAAGCGTCGCGGAAGTTGGCATCTGCCTCGTAGAGCTCTTTGCCCATTCCCAGCCGCTGAGAGCCCTGGCCGGTGAAAAGGTAGGCAAGCTTGCCGTCCCTTGCCTTGGCCGTAAGGACGATGGTCGACGGCGTCCCGTCAGCGAGAGCGCTGAGCGAGGCAAGCAACTCCTCGCGGTCTCCTCCGAGGACAGCGGCGCGGTACTCGAAAGCCGAGCGGGTGGTGGCGAGCGAGTAGGCAACGTCTACTGGCTCGAGCTGTGGGTTCGCAATGAGGTGAGCGACAAGGCGCTCAGCCGCCTGCGCCAAAGCGGGTTCGGACTTGGCGGCTACCGGCAACGAGACCGGGAGCGCAAAACCTTGCTTGGAAGAAGCGCCCGAGCCCTCCCCTGTCTCCCAGCCCCTCACCGGGACAAGCGCGGGCGCCTCCTCCAAGATCACGTGAGCGTTAGTGCCGCTGATGCCGAACGAAGAGACGCCGGCGCGGCGTGGCCTTCCGTTCGGCTCCCACTCGGCCGGCTCGCTCAAGAGCTCAACCTCACCCGCCTCCCAATCGACTTTGGAGGAGGGCGCGTCGACGTGCAGTGTCTTCGGCAAGACACCCCACCGCATCGCCTCGATCATCTTGATCACGCCGGCGACGCCGGCAGCCGCCTGGGTATGGCCGATGTTGGACTTGATCGAGCCCAAGCGCAGTGGCTCCTCGCGATCTTGGCCGTAGGTGGCGAGCAGTGCACCGGCCTCGATCGGGTCGCCGAGGGTGGTGCCGGTGCCGTGGGCCTCGACCGCGTCGACGTCCTTCGGCTCAAGTCGGGCATTGGCGAGGGCCTGGCGAATCACCCGCTCCTGCGATGGACCGTTGGGGGCAGTCAGTCCATTGGAGGCACCGTCCTGGTTGACGGCCGAGCCTTTGATCGTGGCTACAACTGGATGGCCGTTGCGCTGCGCGTCGGAGAGCCGCTCCAAGACGAGCACGCCGACGCCCTCGGCCCAAGCGACACCGTCAGCTGCCTCGGCGAAGGACTTGCTGCGCCCGTCCGGGGCGAGTCCCCTTTGACGAGAGAACTCGACAAAAACCCTGGGGGTGGCGAGAGTCGTTACACCGCCAGCAAGGGCCAGCGTGCACTCGCCACCGCGCAACGCCTGCGCAGCCAAATGCATCGCGACCAGCGAGGAGGAACAGGCTGTGTCGACGGTGATCGCCGGGCCCTCCAAGCCGAGGGCGTAGGAGACGCGACCGGAGGCGACGCTGATCGAGGCGCCGGTGGTGAGATAGCCCTCGAGCTCGTCGCCGTCGATCCCCGGAGCGGCGGCATAGCCGTGGTAGCCGGCACCGGCGAAGACCCCGGCGGACGCCCCCCGCAGCGAAGTGGGGTCGATCCCAGCGTCCTCCAACGCCTCCCAGCAGGACTCCAGCAGCAGGCGCTGCTGGGGGTCCATGGCAAGCGCCTCGCGGGGCGAAATGTCGAAGAACTCGGCGTCGAACTTAGCCGCGTCCGCGAGGAAGCCACCCGAGCGCACATAGCTGGTGCCGTGATGCTCGGGGTCGGAGTTGTAGAGGCGCTCCAGATCCCAGCCGCGGTCTGTGGGGAAGCCGGAGATCGCATCGCCGCCCGCGGCGACCAGCTGCCAGAGCTCCCCCGGTGAGGAAATCCCGCCGGGATAGCGGCAGGCCATGCCGACAATCGCAACCGGCTCGTCGCTCGACTGCGCCCTGACGGCGAGTCCCTTGGCCGCGCCGCTGGAGCTCGCCTGGGCCAGTAGATGCTCGGCAAGCCTGCGCGGCGTCGGGTGGTCGAACACGGTCGTCGTCGCCAGCGCAAGTCCGGCGACGACGCTGAGTCGGTTGCGCAGCTCGACCGCAGCCAGCGAATCGAATCCGGCCTGTTTGAACGCCCTGTCGGGATCGACCTCCTTGCCCGTACGGTGGCCCAAGACCGAGGCGACCTCGGTCCGGACCAGGTCGAGCACAAGGCCTTGCGCCTCGGCCGCCGGCACACCGGCGAGCCTTGCCGCAAGCACACCGGAGGCAGTACCGCGGCGCCTGGGCATACGGACAAGGCTGCTGAAGATCGGCGGCAAGGTTCCGGCTGAGGCCAGGCTCCTGAGGACGAGGGTGTCGAGCGGCAGCGCCACCACCTGCGCCTGCTCGGCGCTGAGCCCGGCCTCGAAGAGCCGCAGGCCATGCTCGACGGAGAGCGCTTTGATGCCGGCGCGACGCAGGCGGGCTAGATCGGCCTCTGCCAAGCCCGCGGCCATCCCCCCCGCCCGCTTCCAAAGCCCCCAGGCGATCGAACTGGCGGCAAGGCCTTCCGCTCGGCGCCGCTGGGCGAGTGCGTCGAGGAAGACGTTGGCGGCGGCGTAGCTGGCTTGGCCGGGACCGCCCAAGGTGCCCGCCATCGAGGAAAAGAGGAGAAACGCGGAGAGATCGAGCTCTCGCGTCAACTCGTGCAGGTTCCAGGCGCCATCGACCTTGGGAACAAAGACCGAATCGACATGTCCCGCAGCCAGGGTCTCGACCGTAGCGTTGGCGATCGTCCCGGCGCAGTGGATCACCGCACCGAGCGGATGCCCGGTCGGGACCGAGCCAAGGAGCGCGGCGAGGGCCTCCCGATCCGCAACGTCGCAGGCAGCGAGCTCGACTTCCGCGCCCGAGGCTTCGAGCTCTGCCCGCAGCGCCCCGGCACCTTCCGCTTCGGCGCCACTTCTGCTGACCAGGAGCAGGTGGCGGCTGCCGTGGCGCTCGACGAGGTGACGCGCGACGAGGGCACCGAGGTCGCCGGTCGCACCGGTGATGAGAACTGTGCGCTCGGGGTCGAAGGCTGGCGTCCTCTCGTCTACCCCTCCTGCGCTGGCGCGAGCCAGGCGTGGCACCAGCGCTACCCCCTCGCGCAGGGCAAGCTGGGGCTCCTCGGCCGCACGCCAAAGCGCCGCCGCAAACGTCGCGTCGGACGCCTCGCTGCCATCGCTGTCGATCAGGACAAAGCGGCCGGGGTGCTCCGATTGGGCGGAGCGAACCAGGCCCCAGATTGCCGCAGCGGCTGGGTCGGGCGACTCGCCCTCCCGCACTGCGATCGCACCCCGGGTGACCAGCGCCAAGCGCAACTCGGCCTTGGCCTCGTCGGCGAGCCATTGCTGGATCGCCTTCAGCGCGCTTTGGACCGCGCCACGCGCCGCTGCGGCGCTCGGCGCATCTGCCTCAACTTCGCAATGGCGGAGCTCAATCCCGGCCGCCACCTCATCCCCATCAGCAGGGGGAACCTCTACCCACTCGAGCGTCAGCAGGCCTTGCGGATTTGACCCCGCCTCCTGAAGCTGGGTGGGATCGAGCCGGCGGGTGGTCAGCTCTTCGACTGTGGCCACGGGCGCGCCGGCGACATCTGCGAGCGAAAGCGCTACGCCATCGCCCGCGGGAGCGATCCTGACCCGCAGCTCCCGCGCCCCCAGCGCGGTAAGCGAGACGCCTCGCCAGGTAGAGGGAATTTCGATCTCCTCGGCAGCCCCCTCACGAGCAAAGGCGATGGCCTGCAATGCGGAGCTCAACAGCGCCGGGTGGATGCCAAAGCGCTCGGCCGCACGACCCTGCTCCTCCGGCAGGGACACCTCGGCGTAGACCTGCTCGCCGTGGCGCCAGGCGGCCGTTAGACCCTGAAAGGTCGGGCCGTACTCGAGGCCGTGCTCGGCGAGAAGGTCATAGAGGTACCCGACCTCGATCCGTTCGGCGCCCTCGGGCGGCCACACATCGATCGACTCCGCCGTCGCTGGAGCCGCACCCGAAAGGATCCCACTCGCGTGCTGGACCCACTCGTCCTCCTCGCCCTCGGGACGGGAGTCGATCACGATCTCACGACAGCCGCGCTCGTCGGGGTCGAGGACCGTGAGCTGGATCGCCACTGCCCCGCTCTCGGGGAGGACGAGGGGTTCTTCCATCGTCAACTCCGCAATCGTCTCGGCACCCACTTGCTCAGCGGCCCGCAGGGCGAGCTCGAGGAAAGCAGTGGCGGGAAGCAGGACCACGCCGGCGACAACGTGCTCTGCAAGCCAGGTATGTGTCTGCAACGAGAGACGGCCGGTAAGGGTCAGCCCATCGCCGCGCGAGTCGTCGACTGCCGCCCCCAGTAGAGGGTGATCGGCATCGCGCTGGCCGATCGCGCTCGCGTCTCCACCGCTAGTTGAGGCGAGCCAATAGCGCTTGCGCTGAAAGGGATACGTCGGCAGCGGCACGCGCCGGGCGCCGGTGCCCTCGAAGAACGCCCCCCAATCGACCTTCGCCCCGGCAACGTTGGCGTGGGCAATCGCAGTTGAGACCACGTCGGGCTCGGGTCGCCCCTCGCGCAGCGTCGGGATAAAGGTGACCCGCGCCTCGTCATCCCCCAGGCACTCGCGCGCCATTGCGCAAAGCACCGGATCGGGGCCGAGCTCCAGGTAGGTGCTGGTGCCTTGGTCCTGCAAGGTTGCGATCGCGTCGGCGAAGCGCACCGGCTCGCGCGCATGTCGCACCCAGTAGGCGGGGTCGGTCGCCTGCTCGGCGCTGAGCAGATTGCCGCTGAGGTTTGAGACCAGCGGGAGCTTGGGCTCGCTGTATGTGACGCTCTCGGCGACCATCGCAAACTCGGCCAGCATCGGGTCCATCAGCGGCGAGTGGAAGGCATGGGAGACGGCAAGGCGTTTGGTCTTCCGCCCCCGCTCTTTCCACTGCGCCCGGATCGCCTTGACGGCGTCCTTGCTGCCGGAAATGACGGTTGCGGTCGGGCCGTTGATCGCGGCGATCGCCAGCTCGCCCTCTTTGCCCGCGATCGATTCGGCCGCCTCGACCTCGCTGGCCTCGATCGCCACCATCGCGCCGCCAGTGGGCAGGGCGCCCATCAGATGGCCCCTTGCCGCTACGAGCTTCGCCGCGTCGGGCAACTCGAGTACGCCGGCCACATGGGCGGCGGCGATCTCGCCGATCGAGTGGCCGGCCAAGAGATCGGGGCTGAGGCCACGCTCTGCAAGGGCTCTATAGAGAGCGACCTCGATCGCGAAGAGTGCGGGCTGCGCGTAGGTGGTGTGGTCGAGCAGCCTCGCCGCCTTCTTGTCCGTAGCGAAAAGGACCTCCTCGAGCGGGGTCGCAAGATGGGGCGCGAGCTCTTCGCAAATCTGATCGAAGGCAGCGTGGAAACTCCCGTTCGCCTGGTAGAGATCCCGGCCCATGCCGAGGCGCTGCGAGCCCTGCCCGGTGAAGAGGTAAGCGAGCTTGCCGTCGCTGGCGCCGGCGGTAAGAACATTCGGGGAAGGGTTCCCGCCGGCCAAAGCCTGAAGCGCCTCCAAAAGCTCCTCGCGGTCCGATCCAAAGATCGTCGCCCTGCACCCAAGTGCCGCCCGAGTGGTGGCCAGGGAACAAGCGACGTCCACTAGGTCAAGCTCTTGGTTCTCTTTGAGGTGGCCTGCAAGGCGCTCGGCGGCCTCGGCCAGCGCTGGCTCCGTCTGGGCCGAGAGCAGAAATGGGACCGCGGCCTCCAACCCCTGCCTGGAGGAAGCGCCCGAGCCCTCCCCTGCCTCCCAGTCCCCCGCCGGGACGAGCTCGGGCGCCTCCTCCAAGATCACGTGAGCATTGGTGCCGCTGATGCCGAACGAAGAGACGCCGGCGCGGCGTGGCTGGCCCTCCGACTCCCACTGCAGCGGCTTGCTCAGCAGCTCGAGCTTCCCCGCCTCCCAGTCGACCTTGGAAGAAGGTGCGTCGAGGTGCAACGTCTTCGGCAGGGTCCCCCGCCGCATCGCCTCGGTCATCTTGATCACCCCTGCCACCCCGGCTGCCGCCTGGGTGTGGCCGATGTTCGACTTGATCGAACCCAGCCTGACCGGCTTGTCGCGTTCTTGGCCGTAGGTTGCCAGCAGAGCTTCGGCCTCGATCGGGTCACCCAAGGCGGTGCCGGTGCCGTGGGCCTCGACCACGTCGACATCCTTGGGCTCAAGACCAGCGTTGGCGAGGGCCTGGCGGATCACCCGCTCCTGTGAGGGCCCGTTCGGGGCGGTAAGGCCATTGGAAGCGCCGTCTTGGTTAACGGCGGAGCCGCGTAGCAAGGCAAGCACCGGATGACCGTTTCGCTGGGCTTCGGAGAGGCGCTCCAGGGCAACAACCCCGACCCCCTCGGCCCAGCCGACCCCATCGGCCGCATCGGCAAAGGACTTACAGCGGCCGTCGGGGGCGAGGCCACGTTGGCGACTGAACTCGGTGAACATTCCCGGGCTGGCAAGCACGGTCGCGCCGCCGGCAAGAGCCAGTGTGCACTCGCCCCCGCGCAACGCCTGCGCAGCCAGATGCATCGCGACCAGCGAGGAGGAGCAGGCCGTATCGACGGTGATCGCCGGGCCCTCCAAACCGAGTGCGTAGGCGACGCGACCGGAGAGGACGCTGCTCGAGCTGCCAGTGAGTCGGTAGCCCTCCAACTCGCCCTCCGGCCCCCTCATGCCGGCGGTGTAGTCCTGTGAGCTAACTCCGACGTAGACCCCTGTAGGGCTGGCGCCAAGCGCCGAGGGGTCAAGGCCGGCGCGCTCGATCGCCTCCCAGCAAGACTCCAGCAAGAGCCGCTGTTGGGGGTCCATCGCCAGCGCCTCGCGCGGGGCGATACCGAAGAACTCGGCGTCGAATTCGGCAGCACCGGCGAGAAAACCCCCCTCGCGGGCATATGACGTGTCGGCGCGGTCCGGATCGAGATCGTAGAGGCGCTCCAGGTCCCAGCCGCGGTCGCTGGGAAAGTCCGAGATCGCATCGCCTCCCGTGGCAACCAGCTCCCAGAGCTCCTCGGGCGAGGTCGCCCCGGGATAGCGGCAGGCCATGCCGACGATCGCGATCGGCTCATCGCTGGCGCTGACCCGAACCTTGGCCCGCCCTGCCTCGCGGCGCGCGGTCGCCTCGGCCAACAGCCGCTCGGCAAGTCGCTGCGAGGTCGGGTGGTTGAAGACGACAGTCGCCGGCAAGCGCAGGCCGGTGGCGATCTGCAGACGATCGCGCAGCTCTACCGCAGCGAGCGAGTCGAACCCGAGCTCTTTGAATGCAATCGCCGGCTCGATTGCCTGGGCCGAATCGTGACCCAGCACGCGCGCCACCTCGCCGCGCACGAGGTCGAGCAAAAAGGCCGCGCGCTCCGCCTCCGGCACCTCTTCGATCGCTGTCTGCGGCGGTGTCGGTGAACGCAGCGGCGCGGAGCGGACCGCGTCGAGCCGGCCGACCGTCAACCCGGTCTCGTCGTGGTCGAGCGCATATTGGAGCGCGACCATTGCTGTCTCGGGCGCCAGCTTCAATATGTCCCAAGCGATCGACGTGGCCGAGAGGCCCAAAGCGCGGCGGTGCATGGCAAGGGCGTCGAGGAAGGCTCCCGCGGCCGCCGCATCGCCCCGACCGGCAGCGCCCAAGCTGGCCGCGCTAGAGGAGATGAGGACGAAAGCGGAGAGATCGAGGTCCGCGGTCAGCTCGTGCAGGTTCCATGCCCCGTCGGCACTCGCCCTGGCCTGCTCGCCCGCGTCGCCCGCGTGGAACACAGCCCTCAGCGGCTGCTCATCGGGCAGCGACGCAAGTAACTCCGCGAGCTGCTCACGATCGGCCGGATGACAGACGGCAACAGAGGCCAGACAGCCGGCCTCGGTCAGCTCGACCTCCAACTCCGCCATGTCCGCGACCTCCGGCTCCTGCGAGACGAGGATCAGCAAGCTGCGCGCTCCACAGCCGGCGAGCCAGCTGGCGACCTCGCGGATACGCCGGCCGGCACCGCTGAGCAGGATCGTGCCGGTGGGAATCCAGGGTTCGTCGGCAACTGCCGTGAGCGGCGCTCGCACCAACCTGCGGCCGAACACCCCGGCCTTACGCAGGGCGATCTGATCGTCCTCGGCAGCGCCGCCAAGGATCCCGCGTAGGCTCTCGAGGCTCGCCTCGTCGAGTTCCATCGGCAGGTCGAGGAGGCCGCCCCACAGGCTCGGCTGTTCGAGAGCCAGGCACCGCCCAAGCCCCCACAACCGCGTCTGTGAAGGATGTCGCACGTGGTCGCCCTCGGCAGTCGATACCGCCCCCTCGGTCACCAGCCACAGGGGCGCATCGATCCCGGCCAGGTCGAGCCCTTGCAGGAGCGCGGCAGTGGCGGAAAGGGCATCCCGGTCCGGATTGGCGTGGGGCGAGCGCTCGGTAAGGGCGAGCAGGGAGAGGACGCCTTCCAACTCGCCTGGCTCAGATCCCGAGATTGAGGCACGCAGGCGAGCGGCCTGCTGCTCGGCATTGTCCTCGCCGGGGTCCAGCTCGACCTGGGCGACACCCTCGCCAAGCGCGGCGAGGAGGGTTGCGACATCAGCGTCCTCGCGCTGGCCCGGAGAGCTGACTACGAGCCAGCTGCCCACCGAGGATGGGCTTGGCTTAGCGGCGATCGCGGTCCAACGCTCGCGGTGGCGCAGACCGTCAAGCGCCGCCAGCTCACCGAGATTGCCGCGAGCGGCCGCGTCCCAGAGTCCCCCCGGCGTCGGGTCGCCCTCCGCCCTCTCGCGACCGGCCTGCGAGAGCTCCTCCAACCAATACCGCTCCCGCTGAAACGGATAGGTAGGCAGCGACACCCGCTTGGCCCCAGTCCCCGCAAAGAAGGCCTCCCAGTCAAGCTCAACGCCGTTGGCATGGGCTTCGGCCAAAGAGAGGCCAAAGCGCTCTGCCTCATCCTCTTCACGGCGCAAGGTGAAGAGCAGGGTCGCTTCACTTGGCTCCTCTAAGACATCCTCGATCGTCTCTTGGACACCGAAGGCAAGGACGGGATGGGGACCGATCTCGATCAAGGCGCGGCGTCCCGCTTTGAGCAAGGAGCGCAAGACCGGCTCTAAGAGCACGGTCTGGCGCAGGTTGCGATACCAGTACTCGGGGCCTAGCTCGCTACCTTCGATCAGCTCTCCGCTAACCGTGGAGTGAAGCGGGATCCGGGTGGCCTGGGGTGAGATCGGTGAGAAGGCCTCTAAGAGCTCTGTCTCTAGCTCCTCAATCTGGGCGGAGTGAGCGGCGTAGTCGACGGCTATTGCTTGGGCTCTAACGCCGTCTGCCTCACAAGAGCTTTGGATCTCTTTAAGCGCTTGGGGGTCCCCGGAGAGAACCAGTGAGGAGGGACCGTTGATTGCCGCTAGTGATACCCGCTCCCCGTAGGGCTCGGTGTAGGGCTTCAGTTGCTCTGGAGTTAGGGAGACCGAGAGCATTCCTCCCTTACCGGCGATCTTTGCCATCGCTTGACCGCGCTTGGCGATGATTAGGGCGGCGTCCTCTAAGGAGAGGGCTCCGGCGATGTGGGCGGCGGCGATCTCCCCTTGGGAGTGGCCAACGACTGCTGCGGGCTCTACTCCTGCTTTACGCCAGAGCCTCGCCAGGGAGACCATGACTGAAAAGAGGGCCGGTTGGACTATGTCCAGACGCTCTAGCCACTTTGCCTCGGGGTCCTCTAAGACCTCGGTTAGGGACCAATCGACGTGTGGGGCCAGTGCCGCCTCACAGGCCGCCATCTGCGCGGCGAAGGTTGGTGAGGAGCGGAGCAGGCCCAGGGCCATGCCCTGGGCCTGTGCTCCTTGGCCGGGGAAGAGGAAGACGGGGCGCTCGGTGGTGCGGGCATGGCCTTTGGCTATGTCCCGGGCGTCCTCGCCTTTGGCTAGGACGCTTAGGGACGTGAGCAACTGATCTCGGTCTGCTCCCAGCACAACCGCCCTGTGCTCGAAAGCAGAGCGGGTTGTGGCCAAGGAGTAGGCGACGTCGGTTGGGTCTAGGTCTGGATTGGCCTTTAGGTGGGCTCCTAGGCGCTCGGCTGCTTGGGCTAGGGCTGGCTCGGCTTTGGCTGAGAGGGTTAGGGGGACCGGGGTTGGGAGGGGTTTGGTCGCGGGCGCGGGTTCGACCGCGGGCGCCTGCTCGAGCACGAGGTGGCAGTTCGTCCCGCCCATGCCGAAGGAGCTGACCCCGGCGACCAGGGGACGATCCTCGTGCGGCCAGGCGCCGTGGCTGTCCTGGACGCGGATACCGAGCTGCTCAAGCGGGATCTCGGGATTCGCCTGCTCGAAGTTGAGGCTGGCCGGAATCTGCCGTCGCTCAATCGCGAGCAGCGCCTTGAGCAGGCCGACGATCCCGGCCGCACCCTCCAAATGCCCGACGTTGGTCTTCGCCGAACCGACCGGCAGCGGGTCATCATCCGGCCTCGCCTCTCCCAAAGCCCCACCCAACGCGGCGGCCTCGATCGGATCGCCAACCGCGGTCCCGGTGCCGTGCAGCTCGACGTACTGCACCTCCGAGCGTTCCAGGCCGGCGCGCTCGTAGGCACTGCGCATGACGTTCTCCTGTGCCGCCTGGCTGGGCACGGTCAGGCCCTCGCTCGGGCCATCGTTGTTCACGGCGCCGCCGCGGATGACGCCGTAGATGCGGTCGCCGTCTGCCTCCGCCGCCGCCAGCGGCTTCAGGGCGACGACGCCACCACCCTCCCCCCTGACATAGCCGTTGGCCCGCGAGTCGAAGGTGAAGCAGCGTCCGTCGGCAGAAAGGCCACCGAACCGGGCAGCGCCAAGGGCCACCTGCGGGTCGAGGTTGAGATGAACGCCACCGGCAAGCGCCAGCGTCGCCTCCCCCTTGCGCAGCGCCTCGCAGGCCAGATGCACGGCTACCAGCGAGGAGGACTGGGCCGCGTCGACGGTCAGACTCGGCCCGGTCAGACCAAGTGTGTACGAGACCCGGTTGGCGATGATGCTGCGGTGCAACCCGGTCACGGTGTGGCGACCGATCGCGTCTGGCCCACTTCGATGGGTTAAAATTGAATAGTCGTTAGCAATTGAGCCAAGGAAGACGCCGGCCTCCTCGCCGCGGATCTTGCGGGGAAGGATCCGTGCGTCCTCGAGCGCCTCCCAAGCAAGCTCGAGGACCAGGCGCTGTTGGGGGTCCATCGCCACCGCCTCGCGAGGCGAGATACCGAAGAAGGCGGGATCGAAGCGATCGACCCGGTCGAGGAAGGCACCGAACCGAACCCCTGACTCATCCTCCGGCAGCACCTCCCCTGGGCGTCGCCCAGCAGCGACCAGGCGCTCGACTGGAGCCTCGTCGATCGCATGCCGGCCAGCGGCCAGTAGCCGCCAAAAAGACTCCGGATCGGGTGCGCGGGGCAGGCGACAGGCGACGCCGACCACCGCTACCCGAGGATCCCCTACTGCGTTCAAATTTCTCCCCGAATTTCCCTGGAACTAAGGAACAGAGAAGGAGATAAACACCCCCGTGCACAAAAGGCAAAAAACGCAATCCGAAAACGGGACACGCCGCGCGTTTCGGCGGAATTACTCGGCCCGGTCGGCCGGCAACGCAATCGCCGCCATGACCAAACCGTCGACGGCCAGCCAGCTGCCGTGGAAACTGCGCAGCTCGCGGCCATCGATAACCGGGCCCGGAACCAGCACGCGGGCCGCAAAGCTCTGCCGCTCCCAGTCGATCGCGACGACCGCATCTTCAAAGCCGAGCCAGCGTTCGGCCAGCGGGAACCAGGCCTTGTAGATCGACTCCTTGATGCTGAACAGCAATCGGTCCCAGTGCGTCCCCGGCGCCCGCTGAGCGAGATCGCGCAGCAGCTCGCGCTCCTCGTGCAGGGCGATGTCGCCCAACAGCCCGTCGGGCAGCGGTAGGTTGGGCTCGGCGTCGATGCCGATCGTGATTAGCTCGCTGACGGGAGCAACCGCACAGGCTCGGTAGCCGTCACAGTGGGTGATGCTGCCGACGACCCCCGGCGGCCAAAGCGGCTCGCCTTTCGGCCCGGACAGGATCGGCCGTGGCGGCTGGCCCAGCCGTGCCAGCGCCTCGCGAGCGCAGGCGCGGGCGGTAGTGAACTCGCGCCGTCGCTTCTCGACTGCCTGCCCGACCAGCGCCTCCTCCTCGGGAAACAGCTCTGTGTCCAGATCCTCGCGGGTCGCCTTTACGCTGGCGCTGGGCGGCAGAATCCGCTCAAGCACGCGCGGGCTCCGGCAGGATCCGCCGCGGCGTGTACTGGCGGCGGCGGTGACGACGCTCGCGCGGATAGCCCAGTGAGACCTCCTCGAAACGCACCCCGTCGTGCCATGTCGTGCGCGGAATGTGCAGGTGCCCGTAGACCACAGCGGCGGCGCGAAAGCGCTGATGCCAGTCGGCAGTGCGAACCGTCCCGCACCACTGGGCGAACTCCGGGTGGCGCAGAACGCGAGTCGGCTCGTCGAGCAGGGGGAAGTGGTTGATCAAAACCATTGGCAGGCTCGGGTCGCTGGTCGCTAAGCGGCGCTCCGCCTCCTTCACCCGGGCCCGACACCAAGCCTGCCGGCTCGGGTACGGATCGGGGTGGAGCAGGAACTCATCGACGCAGACGACACCGGCGTCATAAGCCCGCTGCAGCGACTCCTCCCGGGTCGCGCCGACGTTGCGCCCAAAGCTGTAGTCGTAGAGGAGGAAGAGCGGCGCGATCTGGGCGGGTCCGCCGTCGCCGTCCCAAATCGGAAAGGGGTCCTCGGGCGTGGTGACGCCGATCCGCGCACAGCGCTCGACCAGGTGCAGATAGCGCTGCTCACCGCGTAGCTGCGGCGGGTCGTCGCGGTTCGCCAGCAGCTCGTGGTTGCCGGGCGTCCAAATCACCCGCTCGAAGCGTTCGCGCAGGATCCGCAACGCCCACTCGACCTCGTCGGGCGAATCGGCGACGTCGCCGCAGACGATCAGCCAGTCACCGTTCGAGCGCGGCCGCAGGCCATCAACGACGTCGCGGTTCTCGGGGTGGTCAACGTGCAGGTCGCTGACCGCGAATAGCATCCGGCTGGTCAAGGCTGGAGTAAAAAGTTCACCGGCCGCGACCCGCCAACGCCGCCAGCGCGCCGGCTACCCGGGCGCGCGTTTCATGCGGCTCGATCACCTCGTCGACAAAGCCACCCGCCGCCGCTACATCGGCCCCGAGATGCTCCTCCGCGTAAGCGGCTGAGAGCGCGTCCTGCTTGGCATCGGGGTCGGCGGCCGCCGCGAGCTCGCGCCTGTGGATGATCCCCATCGCCGGGTGGGCGCCCATGACGCCGATCTCCGCCCGCGGCCAAGCGAAAACCATGTCGGCGCCAAGGCCGCGCGAGTTCATCGCGATGAAGGCGCCGCCGAATGCCTTGCGCAGCACGACCGTCACCCGCGGCACGGTCGCCGCCGCAAAGGCGCGCACCAGCGAGGCGCCGAAACGGATTACGCCGGCCCGCTCTTGCTGCACGCCGGGCATGAACCCGGGTGTATCGACCAACACCAACAGGGGCAGGCCGAAGGCGTCGCAGCTGGAGACGAAGCGGGCCGCCTTCTGCGAGGACTCAGTGTCAAGTACGCCGCCGAGGTAGCGAGGCTGGCTCGCGATCAAGCCCACAGGCTGACCGTCGATTCGGGCAAAGGCGGTGACGACGTTGCGCGCCCAACGAGGCGCGACCTCCAGCAGCGAGCCAGCGTCGACGATTCCGTCGCTGACCGCGCGAACGTCGTAGACACGGCGGGGTGAGTGAGGCACACACTCGCCGGGGTCGCCCAGCTGTGGGGCGGCGGCCGCGGCCTGCGGCAGCTCCCCGCCGGCATGCTGTGGCAGGTAGTTCAGCAGCGCGCGCGCCATCTCCACGGCAGAGCTCTCGCTTGGCACGACGAAGTCGCAAACGCCGTTGCGCTCGTGCACCCAGCGCCCCCCCAATTCCTGCATGCCGACCTCCTCGCCGGCGACATCGCGGACGACGGCGGGTCCGGTGAGGAACATCGCCGCGCCCTCGGTCATCACGACGAAATCGGTCAGCGCGGGCGAGTAGCAACCGCCACCCGCTGCCAGTCCCGCAATCACCGATATTTGCGGCACCTGGCCCGAGAGCAGCACGTTCTGGCGAAAAATCCGTCCGTAGCCGTAGAGCGCTGCCGTCCCCTCCTGCATACGGGCGCCGCCCGACTCGATGATGCTCACCACCGGCAGCCGCGAACGCCCAGCAAGCTGCAGCAGCCGATCGATCGTCTCGGCGTGGGCCTCACCAAGCGAGCCGCCGAGAAACTTCGCGTCCTGGGCGTAGCAAGCGATCGGGCGGCCGCCAACGCGACCGATCCCGGCGATTACACCGTCGCCAGGCCGGGCGAGTGCCCCGATCCGTCTCGACATGACCGACGAGCGGATCACTTCAAACGAATCGGGATCGCAGAGCAGCTCGAGCCGCTCCAACGGGGTGCATGCCCCCTCCGTCGGATCGGCTTTCGAGGTCCCCATGATCCCCGCTGCGCTGCTCACATCTCCCCCACCCCTGCCCACCCCTGGGCTCCGTCGTTTCGGGTAAACGCAAACTTCAAGGTGCTCGCAGCGAGTGCCCGCAATGCGGGCAAACTGCAGCCTCACCGCTGTCCTGCACCGTCGCTGCGGCATCGCCAGGCGACTTGTCATCGCTGTCACGCAAGGAGCGCAACTCGATGCGCAAGTCAGCGACCGAGAGTCTTTCCTCACTCGCCCGCTGCAGCCACTGGCGCTGCTCGCTGCTCTCGAGCGGCGCCAAAAGCACATGGTGACTCCAGGTCAATTTGTCATTACGTAGTGACAAATCGAATCGCGACGCGACCCAGGCCATGTTCCTCAGACTGGCCACGTCGTAACCGGTGACCCGGGCGGCCTCGGCGTATTTCTCCCCCCACCTGGCAGTTCCATAGCGAACCCAATCGCCAATCCACCACTGGCTGCAACGACCGATTGCCCCCAGTCGACGCCCTGCCGCCAACCAGTCGGAGTGACCCAGATCCCGCTGCGGGACCCAAGCGATTTTCGAAAGTGCGCTACTGGAGGAACGGCTCGGCTTCGCTCCCTTTCGCGTCGGCGAGCGCCCCACTCGATCCCCGGTGGAGAGCCGGGGCGAAAGAGTTTGGACGGCATTGGGCAACCCAGTCATAGGCATCTCGAGTCCAACGGATTGAGGATGTTTGGCTGCTAGACGCGTCGCCCACTAGGGCACTTATATGCGTCGTCCCCAAAGGGGCTCCCATATGTATCACCGAGGGTTCCATCGCCAGTACCCCAATGTGGCGCGTGCGTCAACCCTGGCTTGGCCATCTTGTCGCGCGAGCCCTCTCGGCGGCCTTCAGGCCTCTGTAGCCGAGCGGTTTAGGCCGGTTCGGTGTCGATTTCGAGTTCCTCCAAGCTCAGCGCCACCATCAACTCGGCGTGGCAGTCAGGAAGCAAGCGCCCGAGCGCCTCCTCGACTTTGCGCAGGCGACGCTGGACCGTGTGGCGATCGACCGTCAGCGCGGCGGCCGCCGTAGCCGCATTGAGCCCAGCCGAAAAGTAGGCGCGCAGGGTTTCGCGCAAGACAGCGCCGGAATCACCGTGGCCCTCGAGCGGCGCCAGGTAAGTCTCAAACAGCGACCTGGTGAGGGCGTCGTCGCGCAGCACCGCGGCGAGCAGGATCACATCGCGAGCGCGGGTGAGCCGCTGTGGCTTGCGCAGCATTACCTCCTGAGCTGCCTGCGCCTCGCGATGAGTTAATCGCCAACCATCGAGCCCGTTGCGGGGCTCGCCGACTGCCAGGGACGCATCCCCGGCGACGCCGTCGGAGAGCAGCCGCTCGACATCAGGAGCCGCCAGAGGCCGGCGCGCCCCGAGCCAAACCCAGACGATGCCGCTGCCGCGGGGCACGATCAGGACCTGGCTGTCGAGCCCCGCCGCCAGGGAGCGCGCGCAAGCCTCGGCTTTAGCGCCCTTGACGATCATGCCGAGGTGCCAGGCGTCAAAGGTGTATTCGAGGCCGCCGATGTCGGCCGGACTCTCCCCGGCGACCAGGCGCTGCACCCGTTCGGCCAGGCGCTGGGTCGGCGAACGCCTCATCCGCGCGACCTCGTCCATGTACTCGGTCGCCACGGCGGCCATCAGGCGGTCGACTTGGGGCCCGTGTGTGCGCAAAACCTTGCGCAGATCCTGGCTCGGGAAGCGGTCGGCTTCGTCCATGATGAAGTCGCCGAGCAGCCTGTCGCCGGCCGCGTAGCGGCGCAGAACCGTGTCCAGCCTCACCCCGGCCCGCGCCGAGCGCCGCGCTTGCTCTGCCGCGGTGGAGGGAATCGGGCCCATCCACTCTTCGCCTTTCTCGATATGGGCGAGAGCAAAGTCCAGAGATTCGCTGACCGTCGCTCGCAAGCCCGCCACGTACTCGGGGTCTTCTTCCCCCACCGACTCCGAGAGGGTGCGAGCGCGGGCGAAGATCGCGTCTTCGATCTCGGTCAAACGCTCCCGCAGGCGAATGACCAGCTCGGACCGGATCGTCGGCAGCGACTTGGTATGGCCATGCGCCAAGCGACTCACCAAGCACCGCACCGCGGCCGCGAGCGCAGACAGAACTCAGAACAGCCCGACGGAGACTCCCCAGTCGTCATCCTTCCTAAACCTCCCGTACACACGGTAGTACCCAACCCGGAAAGCGTCAACTGTGGCAGCTTCGGCCACTTTTTGCAGTCTTTGTACGACATGTACAAGACGGGGGAAACTGATTGCCATTCGCACCTCAAGCCCACCGTGGCCCTGCCGATGCCTCGAATCCGCGGAGCGCTAGCTCCGACAAGCCGTGAGAGGAGAAGCAATGTCCTGGACCACCAAGAGGCGAGCGCTGATAGCGGTCGGCTGCACCTGCGCACTGGCTGTCGCCGGCGCCGCCCTGGCCTATTTCACCTCGTCTGGCTCCGGAACGGGCACCGCGGCGGTCGGCTCCGGCTCGGCCGTCACCCTCCACGCCACGGTCTCTTCGAACCTGTACCCGGGCACTTCGTCGCCGGTCAGCTTCACCGTCGACAACCCCTCGCCTGGATCACAGCGGGTTGGCACGATCACGCTCGGCAGCATCACTGTCGACGCCGCCCATTCGACCTGCAGCACGACGATCAGCGGCGGCAACCCCGACTTTGCGATGCCCGCGGTTACCGTCAACCAGACCTTCGCAACCGGCAGCGGCCAGAGCGTGACCCCCACCGGGACTCTGACTATGAAAGAAACCGGGGTCAGCCAGGACGCCTGCCAAGGCGCGACGTTAACGCTGCATCTGACCAATAACTAACCCCTGGGCGAGGCGCAGCGGGCATGGTGCAGAGTGGCCGTAACGGCTTCAGGGCGCTGATCGGGCTGGTCGCGATCGGCGCCTTCTTCGCCGCCGCCGCCCTGGCGGCAAACCGACATGCTCCCACGGCCGGTTCGGACAGCAATGCGCAGACCAGGCGAGCGCCGAAGCCAGCGATAACTGACCACCCGGAGGCCAGCTCGCCGTCGACGAGCGCGCAGTTCGATTTCACCGTTCATGCGCCGCGCGCCCGCTTCCAGTGCCGCCTCGACCGGACGCGGTGGCAAGCCTGTCGGCCCCCTGTCTTCCTCGCCGGGCTCGGTGCCGGCCAGCACCGATTCTCGGTTCGTGCTCTGGACCGACAGCGAAGGCACGGCGCTTCCAGCAGGTTCCGCTGGACGGTCTTGGCGTCCAAGGAGTTCTCGATCGTCCCGGAGCTCTCTGGCCTCGGCGAGCTCTACCCCGGAGCACCCGCGGTGGCGCTGCCGCTCACCGTTCAGAACCCCAACCCGGCGCCGATCCGGGTCACCGCGCTGCGGGTATCGGTCCCAGCGGATCCGCCGGAGTGTGCCAGCGCCGACAACCTCGCTCTGGGTCAGTCGAACGCCTCGCGCTCGCTGTCACTCAAAGTGCCCGCCGGCAGATCGGTTCGCCTGCCCGCGCAGGGGGTCCTGCCACCGACGATCCAGCTGCGCGATCTGCCGGTTAACCAGGACGCCTGCAAAAACGCCCGGTTCCCGCTCGAGTTCGAGGGGAGCGCCCGCGGATGAGACAAGCGTTGCCGACCGGGATGGCGGGCGCACTCGCAAGCGCCGCTTCGATCGTCGTGCTCTGCGGCAGCGCCTTCGCCTATTTCTCGGCCACCGGCACCGGGGATGCGACCGCGAGCGTGGCGAAATTCTCCGCGCCGACGATCTCCTCAGCGCTGCCCGCGGTCGGCGGCACCGTAGCCTTGACTTGGACCGCCGTCACCGCGCCGGGGTCCGGAACGGTCAGCTATGCCGTGATCCGCGACAGCAACGAACCGGCGGGCAACTGTCCAACCATCTCCTCGCGCGGAACCGACCTCACCTGCACCGACAGCGGGCTGGAAGTCGGCACCCACACCTACACGGTGACCGCGAAGTGGCGCACCTGGAACTCAACGAGCGGCTCCACTCAGGCGAAAATCACGATTGGGGCGGCGACGCACTTCACGATCGGCGCCGCGTCCACCACACCGGGGGTCAGCGTCGCCGACAACCTGACGATCTCGGCGCTGGACGAAAAAGGCAGCACGGTGACGACCTACACCGGTTCCCACAGCCTCACCTTTTCCGGCGCTTCCGCCAGCCCCAGCGGCACCAACCCCACCGTCGCCAACAGCAGCGGCACCGCGATCGCCTTCGGCAGCGCGACTGCGATCAGCTTCACGGCCGGCGTCGCCACCATCACCTCATCGACGAAAAACGGCGTGATGAAACTCTATAAATCCGGCGCAACCAGCATCTCGGTCAGCGATGGATCGATCGAGAGCGAACCCGACCTCGCCGTGACGGTCGCGCCTGGGGCGGCGTCGAAAATCACCCTTAGCGCCGCCTCGACCACGCCGACCGCGGGGGCGGCCGACAACCTTACGACGACTGCGCTCGACGCCTACAGCAACGTCGCCACTTCCTACACCGGATCGCGCAGCCTCACTTTTTCGACTGCCTCGGCGAGCCCCAGCGGCGAAAGCCCGACCGTCACCGACAGTTCCGGCGCCGCAATCGCCTTTGGCAGCGCGACCGCGATCGACTTCACGGCCGGGGTGGCGAGCGTCTCCGGGGTCAACAACGGCGTAATGAAGCTCTACAAAAGCGGCTCGACCAGCCTCAAAGTCAGCGACGGCACGTTCACGAGCGCGGCGGTCACCGCGACCGTGGCCGCCGCGACCGCCGTGAAGCTCTCGCTGAGCGCCGCCTCGGCGACGCCGGTTGCGGGGGCGGCCGACAACCTCACCACCACCGCGCTCGATACGTACGGCAACACCGCGACCGCCTACACCGGCGCCCACAACATCACCTTCTCGGGGGCGACGGCAAGCCCCAGCGGGGCCGCCCCCACCGTGGCTAATAGCAGCGGGACCGCAGTGCCCTTTGGCACTGCGACCGCGATCAGCTTCACCGCCGGCGTCGCCACCGTCGTCTCCTCGACGAAAAACGGGGTGATGAAACTCAACAAAGTCGAGGCCGCCAGCATCACGGCGACCGACGGCTCGATCTCGACCTCGTCCGGCTTAGCGATCACTGTCAGCATCGGCGCCGCCGCAAAGCTCTCCCTCACCCATGTGACCATCAGCGCCGGCAACCTCGGCGCCGGCTGCTTCTTCACCTGCGCGATCACCAGCCTCGGCAACAGCGGCACGGTCAAAGCCAACGTCGCCGTCACCGACAGCGTCGGCAATCCGATTTCGGAACTGAGCACCGGTCACGCGGTGAAAATCACCGCGACCGCCGGCAGCACGATCGCCGGTACCCCGCTCGCGATCCCCAGCACCGGCGTCGCCGAAACCGCCGCACAGTTCACCTATACCTCGAAATCGAGCGGCACCTTCAACGACACGATCACCGTCGCAACCTCCGAAGGCACTGTCTACACCAGCGCGACCGCTACCACCAGCCGCTAACGGGCCGGATCAGAACTCGATCACGCTGCGAATTCCGTCCTGGGCCTCCATCAGCTCGAAGCCACGATTGACTTCGTCGAGGCTGAGGCGGTGGGAGATGAAGGGCTCGACGTCGACCTCTCCGGCCATGGCGCGGTCGATCAAGAGGGGGACCTGGTCGCGTCCCTTGACGCCGCCGAACGAGGAGCCGGCGATGCGGCGGCCGGTGATCAGAAGGCGAGGGACGATGTCAAGGGTCTCCCCCTTGCCGGCCACTCCGGCGACGGTGCAAAGACCCCAGCCCATGCGTGCAGCTTCGACCGCCTGGCGCATTACGGCGACGTTGCCAGTTGCCTCAAAGGTGTAGTCGGCGCCAAAGCCACCGATCATCTCAAGGATCTCCTCGACGGCGCCGGCGCCGCCTTCGATCGTGTCCGTTGCCCCCTGGCCGCGAGCCAGCTCGAGCCGATCCGCCGAGAGGTCGACGCAGACGATGCGCTCGGCACCCTGCAACCTGCAGCCGGCGACCCCGCCCAGGCCGACCATGCCCGCACCGAAGATCACGCATGTACTACCAGGGGTCACCGCGGCGGTGTTGATCGCCGCGCCGAGACCGGTCGAGAGGCCGCAGGCAAAGAGACAGGCGTGCTCGAACGGCGCCTCGGGGTTGATCTTCGCCAGGGCGATCTCCGGCATTACCGTGTACTCGGCGAAGGTCGAGCAGCCCATGAAGTGGCGGATCTCGTCGCCGTCGCGCTGAATGCGGGTAGTTCCATCGGGAAGAAAGCCCTTGTTCTGCTGCTCGCGGATCGCCATGCAGAGATTGGTTCGCGGATCGACGCAGTGGATGCACTCGCCGCACTGGGGCGAGAAAAGGGTGACCACGTGGTCGCCCGGCGAGAGCGAGGTGACGTCCGGCCCAACCTGCTCGATAACCCCCGCTCCCTCGTGGCCAAGCACCGTCGGCGCATATCCGGACGGGTCGGCCCCCGAGGCGGTGTAGAGATCGGTGTGGCAGACCCCGCAGGCGACGAGACGGACGAGCGCCTCGCCGGCGCGGGGCTCGGCCAACTCGACCTGCTGGACTCCGAGCGGTTTCCCGAACTCCTCCAGAACTGCAGCGCGCATCCTCATCGCAGCAAAAGTATCCGACGGGTCACCACAGGTCCAGATAGGGTCCCTTGCCCGGCAGATGGGAAAGGGGAGAGCGTGAAGCTGGTGATCGGCATCGTCCGACCGGAGAAAACCAACGACGTGTTGGAGGCGCTGTTCCGCGCCGACGTGCGCGGCGTCTCGATGAGTCGCGTACAGGGCCACGGGGGTGAGCTGGAGCGGGTCGAGACCTACCGTGGCACGACTGTCCAGATGGGCCTCTCCGAGAAGGTTCGGCTGGAGATCGCCGTCTCGGACGAGTTCGTCCAGCCCACGATCGATGCTCTCTGTGAGGGTGCCCGCACCGGCGAAGTCGGCGACGGCAAGATCTTCGTCGTGCCGCTCGACCGGGCGGTGCGCATTCGCACCGGTGACACCGACATGGGCGCCGTTACCCCGGTGGACAAGCGATGACGGCCCCGATCATGGCTGCGGCCGCGCAGGTCGACACCGGCGACACGGCCTGGATGCTGGTCGCAACCGCGCTGGTGCTGATGATGACTCCGGCTCTGGGCCTCTTCTACGCCGGCCTGGTGCGCTCGAAGAACACGCTCAACACGTTCATGATGTGCGCCGCGGCGATCGCTGTCGCCACCGTTACCTGGGCGGCGGTTGGATACTCGTTCGCCTTCGACGGCGACGGCAGCATCATCGGCGGCTTCGGCAATGCCTTCCTCAACGGGGTCGACTTCCTCCCTCGCGAAGGGACGACGATCCCCGAGCTGGTCTTCATGGCTTTCCAGGCGACCTTCTGCATCATCACCGTCGCCCTCGTCTCCGGCGCGGTGGTCGAGCGCATGCGCTTCAGCGCATTCCTCGTCTTCGCCGCCCTTTGGTCGGTGCTGGTCTACGCCGTGCTCGCTCACTGGGCATTCGGCGGCGGCTGGCTGCAGGCCGGCGGCACGCTCGACTTCGCCGGTGGCGTCCCGGTTGAGATGGGCTCCGGCTTCTCCGCGCTGGCGGCGGCGCTGGTCGTCGGCGCCCGCAAGGACTACGGGCGCCAGGCCCTCCTCCCCCACAACGCTGTCTACGTGCTGCTCGGCGCCGGCCTGCTCTGGTTCGGCTGGTTCGGCTTCAACGGCGGCAGCGGCTTCTCGACCGGCGACGCCTCCGTGCTCGCCTTCACCAACACCCTGCTCTGCCCCGCCTGCACGCTCGTCGTCTGGTTTACCCTTGACCTGATCCGCGGGCGCAAAGTGACGGCGATCGGGGCGGCGACCGCGATCGTCGTCGGCTGCGTCGCGATCACCCCCGCCGGCGGCTTCATCAGCCCGGGCTGGGCGATGGCACTCGGCGCCCTGGCGGCGCTGCCCAGCTACGCGATCATTGTCTGGCGCACGCGGACCCGGGTCGATGAGACCCTCGACGTCCTCGCCGCCCACGGCATGGCGGGGTTCTTCGGCATCCTCTTCATCGGCTTCTTCGCCCAGTTCGCCTGGAACGGTGTCTCCGACGGTCTCTTCTACGGCAACGCCGCTCAGCTTGGGGACCAGGCGCTGGCGGCACTCGCAGCGCCGGTCTACGCCTTTACGGCCACCTTCGTCCTCTTGAAGCTGATCGGGGCGGTAATGCCCCTGCGCGCGACTGAGCATCAGGAGGCGATCGGCATGGACGTCGTCCAACACGGCGAGGAGGCCTACGCGAGCGGCGAGGGGGCGATCCTGATCAGCCCGGAGGCTGGCATCGAGGCGGCGCTGCCGGTCGCAGACCCCGGTTAGCGCACGCTACGGCGTCAAGGCGCCGACCAAATCGGCGGCGGGCCTGACGTCGGTGATTCGCGCCACCGTCTCCCCTGCATAAAGGGCTCCGGCGTCGAGCAGCGTCTCTGGACCGTCGGCGGTGGGCCCCGCCGGCGACAGCACTCGGCTGCCGGGGCGCTGGGCGCGCATCATCCGCAGCTGCAGCGACGCCGGCGTGTAGCGCGCGCCGGGCCCGAGCAGACGATTGATCAGCCGGTTCAGCGCCGGTCCACGCCGGTCGCCGCCCAGCCAGTGCTCGGTCGCGGCGTTGGCGACGACGCGATGCGGCGCCGGCCAGCCGGCGCCGAAGAGCTCGGTAAGGATCGTGCCCTGCGCCTCGAGCAAGCGCCGACGGTAGCCGTGGTGCGCGCTGCTCTCCTCCGAGAGCAGGAAGCGAGTGCCGGCCACCGCCGCGCTCGCGCCGGCGTCGAGCGCCTGCTCCACATCGCTGCGCTCGGCGATGCCGCCGGCGAGCAGCAGCGGGTAGCCGGCCGGTAGGGCGCTCTTGACCTGGCCGAACAGCTCAAGTGCCGGCGTGCGCCCACGCACGTGACCGCCCGCCTCGACGCCCTGGACGATCACGGCGTCGGCACCCGCCGCGTGGGCCGTGCGCGCCTCCTCAACGGACCCGCACTGGTGCATCCAGACACCCGGGATACGCCGTTGCGGCTTACCCCAGAAGGTGACGACCACATCGGCCTCGCCCGCCGCGGAAAACCAGTCGCGGCGGGCGAAGGGCAGCAGAATGTTTACCGCCAGCGGCCGTCCGGTCAGCGCCCGCGCCGCCGCCAGCTCGCGGCGGATCGTCGCCGCGCCGTTGACAGCGATAGTCCCCAGCCCGCCAGCTTCGGAGACAGCTGCCGCGAGCTCGTGACGGCTTATCCCGCCGCCCATCCCGGCTTGAACGACGGGCACTTCCATCCCGATGCGCTCGAGCAAGGACACGCCCGCAGTCTAAGTAAGCTCGCCCGAGTGGTCGAGCTGTTCGCCCGGGATCTTCAAGTCCAGGAGCAGCTCGAACCCAAAGGTGTCGGCGTTGTGCTCGAAGCCGAGCATCTCTGCATGTCGATGCGCGGCGTGCAGGAGTTTGGCGCGACGACCGTCACCTCCACGCTCCTGGGGCAGGTTCGCGACGATCCACGCACCCGCCAGGAGTTCCTCGCCCTGACCACCAAGGCCGAGCCCTGAGCGGCCGAGGCGGCGCTTGCGCCGCCCTCAGCCCTCCTCGGCGAGGATCGAGTAGATCTTGCGGCGCGTCTCGTCGAGCAGTTCGCGGACCCGGCGCTGCTGGCTCTCATCGGCGGCGTGGAAGACCTGGCCGATCGAGTGGTGCAGCTTGCGCACCGAGTCGCCCAGGTGGATCTGCTCCGGGTCGGCTCCTGCACGGACGGCGTCCCAGGGAGTTTCCTCCCCGGCGCGCGACTGCTGCTCCGTCTTGCCGCCGTCGGTGAGCGTGAAGCGGCGCTTGCCGTCGATCTCGTGACCGCTGATCAAGCCCTCGTCCTCGAGCATCTGCAAGGTGGGATAGATCGAACCGGCGCTCGGAGTCCAGGCGCCCTCGGTGCGCTCCTCGATCTCCTTGATCATCTCGTAGCCGTGCATCGGCCGCTCGGCGAGCAGGCCCAGAGCGGCGGCGCGGACATCACCCCGCCTCGCTCGGGGACCGCCTCTACCCCGACCCTGCCGGAAGCCTCGGCTGCGGGCGAACTCCTCGCGCCGTTGAACGCCGTGTCGTGGATTGCATCTGTAGTGCATCGGAATACCTTTCATTGAAGTTCTATCTAAATCTAACGCGATATATCGTAACAGATCGCGTAAATCTCCCTTCCGGACCGCCGACGGCGAGGTCGCCTTCGGCGATCTAGGCGCACATGGAAGCTTTTGGGGGTCTATAGGTCCCCAAAAGCTTCACTGAATCAGGGCATGCAGGATGCGTGGTCGAGGTGAGCCAGGCCTATTCCTGACCGCAGACCTTAAGGCCGTACTCCTTTGCCTTCTTGTTCGCAGGGCCGAACGGATCGGACTTGGAAGTGAACAGCGCTTCCGGATCTTCTTCGGCTTCTTCGACGCCCTGGTCGAGCGAGTCGAGCATTGCCGAGATCTCGGCTTCGTCCGCAGTCGGCACTTCGAGCTCGCGCAGTTCTTCGGACTGGTTCTCGATGTTCGGCACCAGGATCGTTTCGGAGATTTCGACTCCCTGTGACTTGGAAGGTTCTTCGTTTTCCTGGACGCCGTTTTCCTTGGCGAAGGCTTCGAAATCGGTTTCGATTTCGTCATTGCCCTTCTTGCAGATCGCATCGGCCTGGGCGATGAATTCGGCCTTGGTCAGCGACGAGGTGCTGTCGTCACTGCTACTGCCGCAGCCTGCTGCGATCGCGGCAATTGCCGCGATGCCGGCGAGAGTCACGATAAGTCGCTTGCTCAACTGGTCTCCCTGTTCTATGCAACGAAGCGTTGGCCATGAGCCTCTCTCTTCGTCGTCGCTGCCGAAACCCTTCCGTCAGGGCGTCATCACGACTCGGCCGAAGGCATTGCGGCCCTCCAGGTACTCATGGGCCGCGGCCGCTTCGGCAAGCGGGAAGGACCTGTCGATCTCGACGTGAAGGTCTCCACTGGCCACACGCCCGATCAAGTCGGAGATCATCGGGTGGACCCTGGCGTACTCGGCCAGCATCGCCCCGCCCAGATAGACGCCGCGCAGGGTGTTGTTCTTGCCCCAAAGCAATTTGGCCTCGACGTCGGAGCCAGATCGTGCGGCGACGCCGACGCTGACCAGAGTGCCGCGATAGGCCAGCGCCTCTATGCCGTCCACCAGGTTCTTGCCGCCGATCGAGTCGAGGATGACGTCGACGCCGTGGCCGTCGGTCAGCTCGCGGATGCGGTCGACAAAGCTTTCGTTTGCATAGTTGATGCCGTGGTCGAGCCCAAACGGCTTCAAGCGCTCGAGTTTCTCGTCGCTCGAAGCGGTCGAAATCACCGTCGCGCCCGCCTGCTTGGCCATCTGAATGGCCGCCATCCCAACACCGCCGGCGCCGGCTTGTATGAGCACCGCCTGCCCTTGCTCGAGGTTCGCGGCAGTGAAGAGGCACTCCTGCGCGGTGCCGTAAGCGACCGGGATACAGGCGGCCACCGCCGGGTCGAGCCCCTCGGGGACGGGCCAGGTCATCATTGCCGGGACGACCCGCTTCTCGGCGTGTGAGCCGTTCGCGTTGAGAGCGACCACCTTCTCACCGACGGCCGGGGTCTCAACCCCGGCGCCGACCTCGGCCACCGTGCCAGCGCAGAGGTAGCCGACGATGTGCGGCGTCGACGGCGGCGGTGAGCCGGCGCGGGCGAGGAGATCGCCCCCCTCGATGCTGATCGCCTCGACGTCCACGAGTACACAGCCGTCGGGACAGGCCGGATCGGGGACGTCCTCGTAGCGGAGCACGTCCGGGGGGCCGTTCTCATAGATGACCGCCGCCTTCATTGGCACGATCCTATCTCCAGCTCTCGCCCCCCGAATAGGAGTCGCCGAAATGCCCAACGAATTCCAGCGCTACCGAGTCCTCTGGCCGCTCGTCCCGGCGATGGCCATGGTGATGATCGACTTCACGATCGTCAGCATCTCGGCGACGACGATCCAGAGCGATCTGCACCTCTCCGAGACCGCCGTGCAGTGGCTGGTCACGGCCTACGCGCTGTCGACCGCCGCCTTCGTCGCTCTCGGCGGCAGGCTAGGAGACATCCTCGGTCACCGCCGGATCTGCCTCACCGGAGTCGTCCTCTTCGCCGGCAGCTCACTGCTCTGCGGGCTGGTTCCCGACGGCGCCGGAATCTCGGTCGCCTGGCTAATCACCTTCCGGGTACTACAAGGCGTCGGCGCGGGAATGCTGATTCCGTCGGCGACGGTTCTCGTGCTCGACGCCTTCCCGGGAACCGAGCGCGGCAAGGGCCTGGCGATCTTCTTCATCGTCACTGGCCTGTTCACCGCAATCGGCCCGATCGCCGGCTCCTACCTGACCGAGTTCTGGACCTGGCGGGCGATCTTCTGGATCAACGTGCCGGTCGCGCTGCTCTCGCTGGTCGAGTTCAAATTCGCCAAGCTCAACGACGTCAAACGCCCGGCGCGCATGGACGTACGCGGCGCGGTTCTGATCGTCATCGGGATGAGCCTGACCGTGCTCGGTATCCAGCAATCCACCGAATGGGGCTGGGACAGCCCGGCCACGCTCGTCTCGATTGTCGCCGGCCTCGCCGTCCTCGCTCTCTTCGTTTCAGTCGAGCGCAAAACCGAGGATCCGCTGATCGATGTCAACGCGATGATCGCCAACCGGCCGTTCGCGGTCGACAACCTCCTCACCTTCCTCGTCTTCGGCCCCTGGCTGGCGGTCTTCTTCTTCGGCAGCATGTACTTCCAGATCGCCGTCGGCCAGGAACCGACGCAGGCGGGCTTCTCGATCCTGACGATGTTCTACTCGTTCTTTGTCGCCGCGCGGATCGGCGGCGGCTGGATGGACAAGTACGGGGCCAAGAAACCGGTCACGATCGGCTTCCTCCTGGGGACGATTGGGATGATCGTCTGGGCCGGCGAGCTCTCGGAGCTGAGCCATTCCGAAACCCTGATCGGCATGCTGCTGACCGGCGCCGGCTTCGGCCTCACCTTCTCGCCGCTGAATACCGACGCGCTCAACCGCCTCCCGGACTCGATGCGCGGCCAGGGCTCAGGCGTGGTTCAGACCTTCCGCAACTTCGGCTCGGCGGTCGGGATGGCGATCATGGGGAGCATCGTCGCCGGCGCCACCGATCTGACCGGCGCCGCGGGTCCCGGCAACTTCGCAGCCGCGATGGAGACCGCCTTCTACGTCGGCGCCGCGATGCTCGGCATCGGCTACGTGGCAGCGCGCATCTTGATGCCGGACGGCAAGCAGGAGGGAATCGAGTAGCTGCTGGTCAGTCGTGCCCGACTCGACTTAGTGGAACTTTGTGTCCCTTATAGGGGATACAAAGTTCCACAATCAGCGCTGACCGGCGTCGAGCAGGCCGGCGTCGAGCAGGCCGGCGACGAGCCCGGCGAGGCGCTCGCCGCGTGGAGTCAGCACGTACTCGGTGTGCGGCGGCCGGCCCGGCATCAGACGTCGCTCGACGATCTGCTCCGCCTCCAGCTGCTCGAGGCGCTCGGAGAGGGTCGTCGGCGAGACGCCGGGCAGCGATTGGCGAAACTCGTTGAAGCGGCTCGCACCGCTGGCGCAGGCATAGATAGTCGCCAGCGTCCAGCGGCGCTCGAGCAGTCCGGCCGCCGCCCGCAGCTCGGGCGGCACCGGTGCGCAGCTACGACATCGCGGTGACATCCGCCCCGCTCTCGGCCGGCTCGAGGGCCTGCGCGAGGACCTCGTCGACGCTCATCACCGGGTGGAAGGTCATCTGCTCGCGCACCTCCTCGGGCACCTCGTCGAGGTCGCCGCGGTTGCGCTCGGGCAGGATCACCTCGGTCAGCCCGGCCGCGTGGGCGGCGAGCACCTTCTGCTTCAGCCCGCCGATCGGCAGCACCCTGCCCTGCAGGGTCACCTCGCCGGTCATCCCGACGGTGTGCTTGACCGGTCGCCCGGAGAGCAGTGAAACCAACGCGGTGGTCATCGCCGTGCCGGCGCTGGGACCATCCTTGGGGATCGCCCCCGCCGGAACGTGCAGGTGGAACTCGCGCTGGAAGCGCTCGGGGTCGATGCCGAGCTCCTCGGCGTGCGAGCGAGCGTAGGAGAGCGCGATCCGCGCCGACTCCTTCATCACGTCGCCGAGCTGCCCGGTGAGGACGAGGCCCTTGTCGCCGTCCATCGCCGTCGCCTCGATGAAGAGGACGTCGCCGCCCGTGCCGGTGACCGCGAGCCCAGTCGAGACGCCGGGGATCGCGGTGCGCTCAACTGACTCCTGGAAAAAGCGCTGGCGTCCGAGGGCATCGCGAAGCGCTGCGTCGTCGAGCACGATCGTGCCGTGAGCATCACCCGAGGCAATCCGGGTCGCGGCACCGCGCAGCAGCTTGCCCAGCTCACGCTCGAGTTGGCGCACGCCGGCCTCGCGGGTGTACTCGGCAATCACCGCGCGGAGGATCCCCTCGCCGACCTCAACCTCGTCGGGTTCCAACCCGTTGCGTTGCAGCTGGCGCGGCAGCAGGTAGCCCCTGGCGATCGCCAACTTCTCCTCGGTCGTGTAGCCGTCGAAGGCGATCGTCTCCATGCGGTCCAGCAGCGGCGCAGGAATCGTGTCGGTCAGATTCGCCGTGGCCAGGAAGACGACCTCGGAGAGGTCGACCTCGACGTCGAGGTAGTGATCGCGGAAGGAGTGGTTCTGCGCCGGGTCGAGCACCTCCAGCAACGCCGCCGAGGGGTCGCCGCGCCAGTCGGAGCCGACCTTGTCGACCTCGTCGAGCAGGATCACCGGGTTCATCGTGCCGGCGTCGCGCAGGGCGCGGACGATCCGCCCGGGCAGAGCGCCGATGTAGGTGCGGCGGTGGCCGCGGATCTCCGCCTCATCGTGCAGACCGCCGAGGCTGATGCGGACGAACTCGCGTCCCAACGCACGGGCGACCGACTCGCCGATCGAGGTCTTGCCGGTGCCGGGCGGGCCGACCAGAGTCAGGATCGCGCCGTTGGCGCGGCTGTCCTCAGCGCCCTTGCCACGCTCCTCGCGCAGCTTGCGCACAGCGATGAACTCGGTGATCCGTCGCTTGACGTCATCGAGCCCGGCGTGGTCGGCGTCGAGCACCTCACGCGTGTACGCAGGATCGAGTCGCTCCTCGGAGCGTTTTGACCACGGCACCGCGATCAGCCAGTCGAGGTAGCTGCGGATCATCGAGGACTCGGGTGATTGCTCGCCCTGGCGCTCGAGCCGGCGCAGCTCTTTCTCGGCCTGCTCGGCAACCGCCTCCGGCATCTGGGCCTCGGCGATCTTGCGCTCGTACTCCTCGATCAAGCTGCCCTCGTCCTCGCCCAGCTCCTTGCGGATCGAGTCCATCTGTTTGCGCAGGAAGTAGTCGCGTTGCTGCTTCTGCGCGCCGGACTCGACGTCCTCGCGGATGCGGCTACGCACCTGCAGCTCGGCAAGGCGCTCACGCTGCAGTTCGACCGCCAGCTCGAGGCGGGCGGTGACGTCGAGCGTCTCCAGCAACCCCAGCTTCTGCTCGATCGTGAGGTCGGGGCTGAGCCCGGAAGTATCGGCCAGCGCTCCGGGCTCCTCGACCGAGCGCAGGAAGGCGGCGATGCGCCCGTCATCGCCACGCAGCTCGAGGATCTCCTCGACCACGGCGCGGTACTCGCGCTCTAGCTCGTGGGTGTGCTCGTCGTCGGGATGCCCGTCGTGGGCCTCCTGGACCTCGATATGAAGTGAGTCGCCCTCGCTGTCCTCGCCGGCAAGCGCCGCGCCGGCAAGCCCGCGGTGCAGACCAAGGACGGTCGCGACTGGAGTGCCGCCGCGCGAACGACCGCGCTCAATCACCTCGGCGACGACGCCGACACGGCCAAACTCATCATCGCGGCGAGGAAGCAGGAAGACCCGCTCCTCCTCACCGGTGTCGATCGGAAGGGTGGCGGTGACGCCTGGGAAGACGATCGCCTCGTCAAGCGGAATCAGAAGGTATGCCATGTCCAGTCCAATTTCTGTAGTTAGTCCTTCCACAGGATAGCGCAGCGATGCGTCAGCTCAACCCGGTGGCGCCCGAAGCGCCGCTCATACTGGTGGCGTGCGGCGAATTGCATTGGCCATGACGTGTCTCGTCATCCCGCTCGCCGGGTGCGGCGAAACCAGCACGATCAGGCCCCACGCGACGGAGCGCACCGTGACGGGCTTCGTCGTCAAACACACCGGCTACCACCCCACCGACATACGCTGCCCCGCGGGGGTCCCAGCAGAGGTCGGCACCAGATTCCAGTGCCATTTCAGTGGCCCCGAGGGCCCCTACACTGCGTACGTGCGCATCCTCAGCGTCGACGGCGAACGGGTCGTCGACCACATCGTCACGCGGCCGAGCCCGAACAACGGTTCGGACGGATCCGATCCATCCGCCGCGCGGTCATAAGAGTCGGGGCACTGCGCTACGGTGTCGGCGTGGATCCGGAGCGCGCCAAGGAGTTGCTTGCCCGCGAGCGGGAGCAGATCGAGCGGGAGATCGCGACGATCGAGCGCGAAGGTCCCGAGGAGGGCGATGACCGGGTCGAACCCGGTGACCTCAACTCGGAGAACCTCTACCAGGACGAGCTCGACGCTGGCCGCAGCCAGGATCTGAAAGAGCGGCTGGCGGCGGTCGAGCGAGCCGAGGCCCGCGTCGCCGCCGGCACCTACGGGCAATCGACCCAGAGCGGCGCGCAGATCCCCGACGAGCGCCTCGAGGCCAACCCGACCGCCGAGCTGACGGTCGAGGAGCAGGCGCACAGCGTTCCGAACCCGTAATCAGACGACTACGGCGTTCACCGAAAGTTACGCAGGGCCGGCAATGGCGGAGCGGGCGCGAGCAGCTCGCACCGCAGCCGAAAGGGTGTCGATGTCATAGGCACCCTCGTGGCGGCGCTCGTTGACGAAGAAGGTCGGCGTGCCGGTGACGCCGCTGATGTCCGCGGAGTCGACGTCTTCCTCTACCCGCGGAGCATGGGCGTGGTGGCGCAGGTCCTCGCGGTAGCGGTCGAGGTCGAGGTCGAGCTGCTCGGCGTAGGCGTGGAGGTCGAGTGGGCGCAGGTCGCCCTGGTGGTCTAGCAGCAGATCGTGCATCTCCCAGAAGGCGCCCTGCGCGGCGGCCGCCTCCGCCGCCTCGGCGGCGAGCTCGGCGTTGGGGTGGACGTCGGAGAGCGGCAGGTGGCGCCAGACGTAGCGGACGTCACCGAAGTCGCCCAGCAGCTCGCGCATGACCGGCTCGGCCCTGCCGCAATACGGACACTCGAAGTCGCCGTACTCAACCACCGTCACTGGCGCCTCGGCCGGTCCGCGCACGTGATCGCGCTCGGGATCGACCGGCAGGCCCAGGTCGGTAAGCACCTCTGAGCTGCCCAGCAAAGCACGGATCCGCGCCCGACGCGGCAGCAGCGCGGTGGCGCGGAAGACGAGCCAGGTCAAGGCGGAAGCGCCGAGTGCGGCACTAAGCACGCCGAGCTTTGCCTCGCGCAGCTCGACCCCGTCGAAGGCAAGCGCCGCGATCAGCAGGGAGACGGTGAAGCCGATCCCGGCGATCGCGCCCCCTCCGGCGGTGGCCGCCCAGCCCACCGGTGGCCGCAACCGGCCGCGGCTCAACTTGGTCACCAACCAGGAGGTGCCAGCTACGCCCACCGGCTTGCCAAGCACGTAGCCGACGACGATCCCGAGCGTGATCGGCGACGAGTAGGCGCGCGAGAGGAAGTCGCCATCGAGCGCGATGCCGACGTTGGCCAGCGCGAACAGCGGCACGATCGCGTAGCTGGTCCACGGATGGTAGAGCTGCAACAGCCTGGCGTTGGGCGATACGGCCGCCTCGAGCCCGGCGCGGGCGGTGCGGGCCAGCTCCGGCGTCGGTTGCTCACGAAAGCTGCGGAACAAGTCCGTCGCCCGCTCCAGCTCGCCCCGGCCGGCCGGATAGGCCCAGGTGATCAGGCCGACCGCCAAGCCAAGCACGATCGGATCGACGCCCGATTCGAACAGCGCCACCCAGGCGACCGCGGCAAGCAGGACGTAGAGGAGGCCGAGGCGGACACCGGCCGCGCGGACGGCGAGGATCAGGCCGAAGACCGCGGTGGCGATCAGTAGCGGCTCAAGGCTGACGTCACCGCTGTAGGCGACCGCGATGACCAGCAACGCGACCACGTCGTCGACGACGATGATCGTCAGCATGAAGCCGCGCAGCCGGTCGGGAAACCGGGGGCCGACCAGGGCCAGCATGCCGAGGGCGAACGCCGTATCGGTCGACATCGCCACCCCCCATCCATGTGCCGAGCTGTGGCCGCCGTTGATCGCCAGATAGATCGCAACCGGCAGCGCCATTCCGCCCAAACCGGCGAGCAGGGGCAGCATCAGGCGGCGACGCTCGCGCAGCTCGCCGAGGTCGAACTCGCGCCGGACCTCGAGCCCGATGACGAAGAAGAAAAACGTCATCAGCCCGCTGTTGACCCAGTCGCGCAGGCTCTGGGAGATCCCCGAGCCGCCGACCTGGATCGAGAGGTGCGTCCCCCAAACGCTCTCGTAGGAGGAGAGGTCGATGTTGGCCCAGACGATGGCGGCCAGCGCCGCAGCGAAGAGCACGCTGGCGCTGCCCGTCTCGGTCGTGAGGAAATCGCGCAGCGGCTGCTGCAGGCTGCGGGCCCATGCGGTCCGCCCGCTGAAAGTCGATCGTGGCGCGGAGTCACTCATCTCGGCAAGCTTGCCATCCAAGGCCACCGAGGATCGCGAGCTCGCCGCCGCTAGAGCGGCTGCAGGCGGGTCTTTTCGACCCGGGCGAGCTTGCGTTTGAGGCGCTTGAATTCAGCATCCTCAGTGGGCGTGCGTTTGTAGCCGCTGTAGGCGATGTTGTGTTTCTCCAGCGGATCGGTCTTCAGGTCGTACATCTCCCACTGCGGCCGTTTGCGGTGGTTGACGTCGTAGTACTTGGCCAGCTTCCAACGCCCTTCGCGGATACTGACGATGTGGTTTGGCGCTTTCGGGTAGGGGCCGTGCACCTGTCCCGACTGGTAGTCGTCGTAGGTGAAGACGACGTAGTCCTGAGTCGAGCGGTTCGATTTCGGATGCAGGACCAGCTTCGAGTAGTCGACCCCCTGCCAGTTCGCGCGGGCGCTTTTCGGCGCCTCCGCCAAGCTCGCCAGCGTCGGCAGGAAGTCGACGTGGGAAACAAGCGCGTCGGTCTTGGCCGGCGCCGGGAATAGTTTCGGGTTCGAGTAGATCAGCGGAACCCGCGTCGCCTCCTCGTAGAAGTTGAAGTTCTTCTGCCGCAGGCCGCCGTGGGTCAGCCCCATCTCACCGTGGTCGGCAGTGCGGACCACCAGGGTGTTGTCAAAGAGGCCGGTCTCTTCGAGCTTGTCGAGAACATTGACCAGGTAGCTGTCGGACGAGCGCATCAGGTTGCCGTAGAAGTTCAAGTAGTTGCGCCGCTGCTCGGCGTTTTTCGGCTTCCCGGTGAGGTTGAAGATGCGCAGAAATTCGGCCTGGACCGAAGGCTTGGTCGAGAGGTCTTCATCCCAGGTGGCCGGCTCGCGGATATTGCCCTCCAGCCAGGAGTCGTCGTAGCCAGCTTCTTCGAAAGATTTGCTCGGGTAGAAGAGGACATCGTGGGGGTTGACCAGTGAAATCACCATGAAGAAAGGCTGGTCCTGGGCCGCGGTCGAGCTGAGGTACTGCAGTGCGCCTTCCGCTTCCCCTTCGCCGGTCGAGTTGATGAAACGGCCGTCGTTATCGATGAAGCCGCCGCCGGCCTCGGGGACGGTCTGATTGGCGCCCGCGTCGGGCGGGTTCCAGCGCGAGAAGCCGTACTTTTCAAGGTCGGCCGGTACCGCGTTTCCCTTTTCGGCCGGTTTTGAGCAGTGCCACTTGCCCTTGTAGACGACGTTGTACCCGGCCGCCTTCATCACCGTGGCGAGGTTCTTCAGTTCCACCGGCAGCTCCACCTGCGGGTTCGTCGGCGGTTCCATTTCTTCCTCGAGCGTGTACTTGACCCCGTGCTGAGCGGGGAAGTAACCGCTCATCAGGGTCGAGCGCGCCGGCGAGCACATGCAGGCGTTGGTGAAGGCACGTTCGAAGCTGAGGCCGTGGCGTCGCAGCCGTCGCATCCCCGGCATGTTCTGGCGTAGCCAGTTCTGCGGGAAGTGCTGAATCGCTCGTTCCTGGTCGGTAAGGAAGAGGACGATGTTCATCCCGGCGACCCCGCGCCGCTTACCCTTCGTCGCGCCCAGCGCCCGCTCGACCCCGGCGCTCTGAGCCAGCAGCGCCGCCGCAGCCGCGCTCGCTCCCGACCCAATCAGCTCCTTGCGGGTGAGCCCGCCTTCACGCCTGTCGCTTCGACTCATTTGCTCCTCCGGAAGATGTCGACGGCGTTGCTGCCGAACGAGGTCGAGTAGAGATAACGGCCGTCGGGACTGAGCGCGATCGAGCTAACGCCGGCCAGCGCACGAGCACCCGTGCAGCCCGGAACGGTGGGGGGAGCGAGACAGCCCGCGCGGCCCGGCTTCTGCGTCACCACACCCGATTTCCCGCCGCGATCGAGAACCGCGATTGCGCCAGTGGCAAAAGCTGCGACATAGACATTGGCCCCATCCGGCGAGACCGCAAGGCCCTCGGGCGAGCTGAGGGACCGGCCAAACGAACAGCCGACAGCGCGCAACCAAACCAGGCAACCGGAGGTACCGGCCTTCTGCGCGAGGCCACCGGATGAAGCCGAGCGCGTGAATGAGGTGACGCTGTTGCTGAAGAGTGAGGTCACGTACGCATCCTGGTCATCGGGACTGACCACGACCGCATTTGCACCACTCAGCTCCACGCCCGTGGTGCAGCCGGTCAGCGCGGTGTTGACGATGCAACCACTGCCTCCGGTTGGCTGAGAAAGGGTGCCGGTGGATGGGTCGCGGCTGAGCACGACGACGGCGTTGGACAGGGCCGTCGCGACGTAGACGCTGTTGCCATCGCCGCTAATCGCCATCCCCTCCGGGGCTTCCAACGCGAGTCCGAGAGCACAGCCGCTCGTCGCCTCCGCGATGCAACCAGCGCTATCCGTCGGTTGGGTCAGAGCGCCGGTTTTCGGATCGCGGTTGAAAACCGCCACCGCGTTGCCAAAGAACGAGCCGACGTAGACGTTCTTGCCGTCGGGGCTGACGACGACCACGTCCGGCGCGACCAGCGCGCGACCGCTGGCGCAGACCGGAACCGGCAAGCCGGAGATACAGCCAGTGCTGGCGGGGAGCTGAGTGAGCGCGCCGGTCGAGCGGTCACGGCGGAAGATGCTGATCGCGTTACTGCCGCGCGAGGTCGTGTAGACGTTGCGGCCGTCAGGGCTGATCGCAACCGAGTTCGGGCCGTTGAGCCCGGCGCCCGTCGCGCAGCCGTCGGCGCCTTTGGCGGCAATGCATCCTCCCGACCCCCGCGGCTGCGTCAGCGTTCCGCTGTGTCGGTTGCGCCTGAAGATCGCGATCGCGTCGCTGCCCGAGGAGGCCACATAGACGTTCTTGCCGTCGGGGCTGAGCACAATCGCGCGCGAGCCCATGAACGGGCCGGCGCCCTTGAGCGCCCGCGCAGTCCCGCAGTCGCGAGTCGGGGTCGAGCGATCGACCAGGCAGCCCCGCGCTTTGGGCAGTTGGGTCAGCGTTCCCTGGATCGCCGGTTTCTGGACGGTGTGCTGGGACGACGGGGCTGCGAACGCGCTCGCCGGCAGCGCCAGCGCCGTGAGTGCGACCGAGATAACGAACGCCTTCGGTGCGGAGCGGGGGAATCGGATGGTCACGTCGCGGCAGCGTAGTCCGCCCCGCGGACACGGGCGAGCTGCATATGTCGGCGAAATCGGGGGAGTAAGTTGGCAAGCGGTAGCTGGAGTACGAAAACAATCGAAAGGGAAGGCGATGACGACCTCACTAGATGGAACCGTCGCGTTGATCACCGGCGCCAGCAGCGGCATCGGTGAGGCGGCCGCCCGATCGCTGGCGGAACAAGGCGCCAAAGTCGCGGTGGCGGCCCGTCGCCTGGAGCGGTTGGAGCGGCTCGCCGCCGAGATTGGCGGCCGAGGCCACACTGCCCTTGCGATCGAGTCCGACATCACCGACCAGGCGCAGGCGATCACCACCGTCGACCGCACGGTCGACGAGCTGGGTCGCCTCGACATCGTCGTCAATAACGCCGGCGTGATGCTGCTGGGCCCGATCGAGGACGCCCCCACTGAAGAGTGGGACCGGATGATCGACCTCAACCTCAAGGGGCTGATCCACACCACCCACGCCGCCCTGCCACATCTGCTCGAAGCAGCGGGGGATTCGGCGCGAGGCTGCGCCGACGTGGTCAATATCAGCTCGGTCGCCGGCCGCGTCGCCCGTGCCGGCTCCGGCGTCTACAACCTGACCAAGCACGGCGTCGGGGCATTCAGCGAGTCCTTCCGCCAGGAGTTCACCAAGCGCAAGATCAGGTCGACCCTAATCGAGCCCGGCGCCGTGGAGACGGAGCTGACCGACCACCTGCGCGACGGGGTAAAGGAGCAAGTACGAGAACGCTTCTCCGGCACCCACATACTCGAGGCCACCGATATCGCCGACGCCATCACCTACGCAGTGACCCGCCCCTGGCACGTCTCCCTCAACGAGATCCTGATCCGGCCAACCGAGCAGACGGGCTGAGCCCAGCGCTCTCTCGAGTGTGGCCTTAGGGCGCTTTGATTGAGTCTTTCGATGCTTCAAATGCGCCCAGCCCGACCGTCATGACCACTGGCTTCTCACCGGATTTCTTCATGCGGACCTTGGCGCACTCTTGCTCCTCAAAGATAAATGCGGAGAGCGCTTCAATTCCAGCGACAACGTTCGCCCACCCCTGTTGATCAAGGCTGAGGAATGACAAGGTGACATAGCGATCCACGCGCGCATCGAACGTTCCCGCCCGCATCGCCTCTTTGACCTTTCCGGAAAAGCGCTCGAAGGTCCTCCAGCTCTGGGTCCCCAGAAGTGCATCCGGGGGGTCCGCCCAGGCATTGCCGTCGATGATCACGGGCCGAGTTGCCCGAAAAAAGTGCTCCCTCGCCCCACGACGTCGGCCCCCGGTCTCCTCCCTGACTTTCTTCAACCAGGCAGACGTTTCGAGCCTTTTGAACCGGCGGCGAATGCCACCCATGGTTGCCCCACCGAACTCGCGATGGAACTGCGTCACGCTCATCTCTCGACGGTTTAGCTCCGTGACTATCTGCATACATATGTCATCAGCCAGGATCGGTGAAAGGCGCTCCGTAAATGGGATCAGAGGCTCTTTTTCGGACTCCACCAAGCGCGGTCCAAATTGCCCGCCTCGCATCGGTGACTCGAAAGCCACCAGGAGGACATCCGCCCGAATCAGCTCCTCGTCTGAAACGGCAACGCGAAGGCGCGCGTCTTTTTGCTCCTCGAAAAGGCACAGGAACTGAGCATCAACGGCCTCAATCGCTCGTTCCCAGCCAAGTTCATCGAGCAATATCCGCGTGCAACTGAGATCGCGTCTCTGACTTCCTGCGAGGTTCGACGACTCCAACACTTGGCGCAACCTCGGGGCGATCTGGTTGAAGAGACTCCAACTGGTAGCAACGCGTACCGAGTACGGCACCAGGGCCCAGGTCTGTGCGTCAAAGAAAGCCGTTTCCATTGCTCGATAGAAATGCTCGACGCCGCCGCGCCGCCTCCCTCCGGGTCCCTCGCTTCGGATATATCGGAGCCAGCCAGTTTTGACGAGCCTCTCGAAGTTCTGGGTGACTCTGGAGATCGAGCCCCCGCCGAACTCTTCGAAGAACTGTTTTGGGCTCATCTCCCGCATATACAGCTCGGTCACGATCTGCAGCCGAAGCTCGACGGCGAAAACGACTGAAAGTCGGCGCAGATGCTCCCTGGAGTTGATGCCAATAGCGAGTTTTGCTGCCACGTGACTCCTCTCAACCGCTTGCCTTTTGCTGAGCGGAGTCTAGATGGTTATCTAGATAAAACCGAGAGTGTGCCCAAATACTCCTGTCGCTAAAGTTAATCTAAATTTCTTGAGCAATTCCAAAGCGGAGGGGGTGAGGAGATGAAGCTCGCAGCTTGCCAGCCGGCCCTGCCTGTCATTTCTGTCAATAAGCTCGGTTAATTCCAAGGTCTGCGGATAGGCCGGGCTCCTAGCTGTCAATCAGCCAGGTGCCCGGCCGGCTTGGTCCGTCAGCAAAGGCCATCAGCGAACATTGCCTTTTTAGTATCGCCAGGCGAAACGATCGGGCTAGTTCGAAGCGCTTTATCTTCGGCTTATGGAATCGTCCAGCGAGGGGCCAAGACTATGAGCACCGACGATGCGACTCCGCCCAAATACAACCCCGTCCTTGTGCAACACGCGCTTCTCGAAGAAGTGGTGGGACTTCACCCCAAACACCTGAGCATTTCTCAGCTCACACGGAGGATCGTCGCCGATCCCAGCGACGACAGGGAGGCCGACGTAGCCATTCAGGCAATCCACGACCTCACGCAAGTAGGCCTGTTCAGTTGCGACGACGGCACTCAGATCGTGAAGCCAACTCCAGCAGCCCTTCGCGCCGTCGCCCTGATCACCGGATAGCCCTGTCAGCGACGAGTCCGAGTCAAGCTCGAATGATCTGCTTGGCCCTGGATTCCGAAGTGATGGGAAGAAGTACTGAAGGCGGTTGAAGGCACCGGTTCCCTCAAGTAAGGACGCAGCAAAGACGAAGTACCCCGGAGAGGTCGGTCACCTCCCAGATCGGCTTCTCCGGGAACATCGACAACCCACCCACACAGTCAGATCCATATCGGAGGTCACTTATGCCCAACGTCGGACCAATGGAGATAGTCATCGTCCTGATAATCGCGCTCGTCGTCTTCGGGCCCAAACGCCTGCCGGAGCTAGGCAAGTCGCTCGGCAAGGGAATCAAGGAGTTCCGCGGCACGATCAGCGGCGAGCCCGCGACGATGGAGAAGCCAGCCGTACAGCAGAAGTCAGAGGTCTGAGGCAGCCGCGATGCGCCGCGTCAAACCGATCGCACATGAGGATGAGCTGAGCCTCGTCGAGCACCTCGACGAGCTGCGTGCGCGCGTCGTCGTCTCGCTTTCCGTCTTCGGCGTCGCGCTCGCCCTCTGCTTCTGGCAAAACCACCTACTGCTTGAACTGGCCAGCGCACCTCTCCCCGCCGCGCACGACAAGCTGATCACCTTCGGGGTTAGCGAGCCCTTCACGACGACCGTGACCGTCTCGGCCTACGGCGCAATCATCCTCTCGGCGCCGATCGTCCTCTACCAGGCCTATGCCTACCTACTGCCCGCTTTCAGCAAGCAGCAACAGCGCGCGATCCTCCCCCTGCTACTGCTGATCCCGGTCCTCTTCATCGCCGGCATCGCATTCGGATACTTCGTCGTCCTACCCGCAGCAACCAAGTTCCTGCTCAACTTCAATGACGCGCAGTTCAACATCCAGGTCCGCGCCAAGGACTACTACGGGTTCTTTGCCCAGACCTTGCTCGCCTGTGGGATCGTCTTCCAGATTCCGGTCGGCATCCTTGCCGTGACTCGTCTCGGCATTGTCAAAGTCAGCCAGTTGAAGCAGAACCGGCGCTACGCCTACCTCGTCTGCGCAGTACTGGCCGCCGCCCTGCCGGGCGTCGACCCGGTCTCGATGCTGCTGGAGACGGCGCCGCTGATCGCGCTCTACGAGCTCAGCATCGTCCTCGCCCGTGCCTTCGGCACGCCGAAAGCTGGTTCGCTGAGCGAGCCCGCGCCGGGCTCCGCCAACTAGCGAAGTCGACACGACACCGGTCATTCCACCCCGTTGGGTCCTTCTAGGATGAGGTAGAGGCCGATGCCCTGCCACAAGCGCCGAGAGGAGCACCGAGCGTGAACAGCAGCCATTCCGATGCCGAGGTAAGGCCCGAGCGAATCGCGTTCGTCCAATCATGCTGGCCACTACAGTGCGATCGTCGCCGCGGGACTCGTCGTCGACGGGGGGATCTATCGCCACGAGTTCGTCGCCGACGCCGTAATCAGCGGCTTGATGCGGGTGCAACTCGATACCGGCGTACCGATCATCTCTGCAGTTCTCACCCCCCACCACTTCCATGAGCACGAGGCTCATCTCTCGTTCTTCTCCGGGCACTTCAAAGTCAAGGGGGCCGAGGCAGCGCAGGCATGCGCTCGCACGGTGGAGTCCCTAGCGCAGCTTCCGGTTGCTGCCTAGTATGCCTAGCTCCGCCCCCCAACCGGATCGAGTGGACCCATGAAGCCTCCCAGCCCTGACGACGCCGCGATGCTCTACGGCAGTCGCTTCCTCACCGAAGACGCCCCATCGGGCGACTTTCCCGCCAGCGGGATGTCGGCCCTCGACGCGATGCGCCTGGTCGACGAGGAACTCGTCCTGGAGGGCGACCCGAACCGCAACCTGGCGACCTTCGTCACCACCTGGATGGAGCCCGAGGCGCAGCGCCTGATCGCCGAGAACCTCTACCGCAACTTCATCGACCACGCCGAGTACCCGATCTCGGCCGAGATCGAGCAGCGCTGCATCCGCATGCTTGCCGACCTCTACCACGCCCCCGGCGAGACGACCGGCGCCCGCACCCAGGGATCCTCGGAGGCGATCATGCTCGGCGCGCTCTCGCTGAAGTGGAAATGGAAGGAGCGCCGCGAAGCCGCTTCGCTGCCGACCGACAAGCCGAACCTGATCTTCGGCGGCGACGTCCACGTGGTCTGGGAGAAGTTCTGCCGCTACTTCGACGTCGAACCGCGCATCGTGCCGCTGCAGGAAGGCAAGTACACGATCGGGCCCGAGGACGTGGAGCCGCTGATCGACGAGAACACGATCGGAGTCGCAGCGGTGCTCGGCACCACCTTCACCGGCCACGCCGACGACATCGTCGGCATCAACAAGCTCCTCGTCGACCTGAAGAAGGAAAAGGAAGTGGACGTGCCGCTGCATGTCGACGCGGCCAGCGGCGGCTTCGTCTGGCCCTTCCTCTACCCCGACTCCGAGTGGGACTTCCGGCTCGAGCAGGTGCGCTCGATCAACGTCTCCGGGCACAAGTTCGGCCTCGTCTACCCCGGCGTCGGCTGGCTCGTCTTCCGCGAGACATCCGACCTCGCCGAGGATCTCGTCTTCTACGAGAACTATCTCGGCAAGAAAGACGCGACCTTCACCCTCAACTTCTCGACCGGCGCCTCGATGGTCCTTGCCCAGTACTACAACTTCGTCCGCCTCGGGCGGCAGGGCTACACCTACATCATGGAGGCGATGGAGAAGAACGCCCGGGCGCTGGCCGACCACCTCGAATCCTGCGGCGACTTCGAGCTGATCGGCGCCAACAAGGAGCAGCTGCCGCTGGTCGCCTTCAAGCTGGTCGAGGGGAAGAGCTACGACGAGTTCGACCTCTCCTGGCAGCTCTCCGCCGAGCGCGGCTGGATGCTCCCTGCCTACACCCTCCCCCCCAACGCCGAAAACGAGAAGGTCCTGCGGGCGCTGGTCAAGGAGACGCTGAGCCGCCAGCAGGTCGACCGGCTTGCGGCCGACATCGCCACGGCCTGCGCGACGCTGGAGAAAAAGGGCGGCGCCCATCCCTCCGAGCGCAAACAGGTCAAGACCGGCACGGGCTACTGAGCAGACCCTTACCTTGGCGTAATCAGCGCGACCGGTAGCGCGAGGCCGGCCGAGCGGCGAAGAGTGGCGATACGCCGGCCCGGTTGTACCGCTGCTCGGACCTCGCTGACGCGATCGCCGAGCCCGGCGACGGTCGCATCAAGGTTCGGGGCGACGAAGGCAAGTCCCCAGAAGAATGCGGGCCGATCGGCCGCGGCGCGCTCGGTCGCCTCGGGGGGCTCCTGTACGACCTCGAGGATGGTTGCGCCGAGGCGGAAGAAGGCCTGCCGTGGAGCGCCCGCGGGCGTCGGCTCCTCGCGGATGCGGCGCAGATCGAGACCGGCGTCCTGCAGCACCACGACCGTCCGGTCGAGTGTGGGCGTGATCGCAACGACGTGGTCAAGGGCGGTGACGCCGTTGGGGTGTACCGGCAGCTCGTCCTGAGCCTGGCGATCGGATCGCGTCGTTGATAGCCCATCAAGTTCGGTGCTCTCGAGGTCGCGTAGCGACCAGCCGACCAGCCCCTTGCCCGCGTCGCGCCCCGCCAGTCGTATCCGCACGTCACCGACGATGCAAGTGTCGCCGTCCACCTCGAACCCGAGCGCCGACCAGGCATCCGCCGTGTCGGCAACCGTCAGCTCATCGAGCGTTGGATTCACTCGCCAACGGTAACCGCCATCTGCAGCTGAGCGGTTTGCGGTTTCTCGCTCCAGCCCTCGAGTTCCAGCAGGGCCCGCTTTCGCGGTAGGCCGCCGCCGTAGCCGGTAAGTGAGCCGTCAGCGCCAATCACCCTGTGGCACGGCACCAGGATCGGCGTCGGGGTCTGACCAACCGCACCGGCAGCAGCGCGGACGCGTTGGTAGGGCTCAAGTCCCTCGGGAAACGCGGCTGCTTCGATCTGCCCAGCCAGCTCCCCGTAGCTGATCGTGGAGCCGTAGGGAATCCGCCGGAGACGGGACCAGACAAGCTTCTGAAGAGGAGAGCCGCCGAGGTGGAGAGCCAGGTCGAAGGTTTGCCGCTCTCCCGCGAAGTACTCCTCCAGCTGAGCGATCGTCTCGGCCATCGGCCGCCGGGCCGCCCCGTCGAGCCGGGGCGCGCGGCCGGGGAAGTAGACGCTGCTAATCCCATCGGGGCCACCGCTGATCGTCAACGGGCCCAGCGGGCTCTTGCAGACGGTCCATTCGGTGGGTTGACTCACGTCTCTCATTAAACGCTTAGGGGTCTGTCTTTGTGAGGTCTGAGTCGGGCTTTTCCGGCCATATGCCCCAGGGTCTCAGGCGCCCCGGCGGAGCTCGTCAAGCGTTTTGCCGCTGATGACCGATTGCGGTCGCTCGGCGACCACGTCCGAGCCCGGGCGTGCGGCCTCGTCGCGCCGCTTGATCAGCAGCCACTGGGGCTTCTCGCCACGGCGGGTGCGCTGCAGGGCGAAGCCGCCGTGGAGCTTTTCGCCGTGGAGGACGAAGACGGCGTGGCCGCGCTCGATCGCCTCTGGCCATGACACCCGCCCCCCCTGCTCGTAGTGGCCGCGGTCCCAGACGATCACATGGCCATCGCCGGCGGCGCCCTCAAAGTCGTTGTGCGCGATCTCGTGATCGGCGACCTGCAGAGCGAGACGTTTGACGGCCGGGTCAATTGAGGGGCCTTTTGGCACCGCCCACGACCGCATCACCCCGTCAACCTCCAAGCGCAAGTCGAAGTGATGGGCAGTGGCAGCGTGCTCCTGGACGACGAAAGTGCCGGCGCTAACACCGCGGATCGCGAACTGCTCGTGACCTTCGACTTTCACATGCTCGATCTCGACCTCGGCGACGTCTGCGGCGGGAGGGCCTTCTCCCAGGAAGGACAGCAGCTCCTCGACGGCCGCCTCAGCCCCCTCGGCGTGGACACGCGCACTGCCGTCCTCCTCGTTGCGCACCCAGCCCATCAGTCCCAGCCGACCTGCCTGCCGCAGCGTCGCGTCGCGATAGCCGACGCCCTGCACGTCCCCGCGCACGAGGACGCGCACTGCTTTCGCCTCCACGTCCGCTTGCTCAGTCACGGCACTCGACGTTGGAGATCGTCTTCACAGCCAGTCGCAAGGGCATCGGAAAGTCATACTCGGTCAGCGCCGTTCGGTCCAATCCGCAAGAAACCTTCCTCACTGTTCTCAGCATAGGATCGCTGAGTGCTCGAGCCGGATCCGTCGAAGCCGCTGCTCTTCGTCGCGATGCCCTTCGGCGAGCGATCGAACCCCGGTGGCACCCAAACCGTCGACTTCGACGCGCTCTATGAGAACTGCATCAAGCCCGCCGCCCAGGCCGCTGATGTGGAAGTAATCCGCGCCGACGAGGAGACGCTCGGCGGGATCATCCACAAGCCGATGTACGAGCGCTTATTACTGGCCGAGATCGTCATCGCCGACCTCACCTTCGCCAATCCCAATGTGTTTTACGAGCTCGGTGTGCGACACGCCGCCCGACCGCGATCGACCATTCTCGTCTACGCCAAGGTCGCGCCACCGCCGTTCGATGTTGGCCTGATCCGGGCAATCCCTTACGAGCTCGACGAAAGCGGCGCCTTGATCGACGCGGACGCGCTGCGCGCCGCCCTCGGCGAGCGCTTGGAGCTCGCGAAATCCGACGATGCGGCGGACTCGCCGCTCTTCCAGTTGCTCGAGGGCTATCCCGGGATCAAGCTCCCCCACGAGGCGACCGCGGCCTTCAGGGCGCGCGCCCTCTGGGTCTCCGAACTGACGCTGCAGGCGGTCGAGGCCGCCCGCCTGGGCGCCGACGACGGCGAGGCCAAAACCCGTCTGGCGGAGATCGAGGAGCAAATTCGACACCTGCCGGAGCCGGAGGAGCAATTGCTGGTCACGGTGATGCTCGCCTACCGTTCGATCGAAGCCTGGGATGAGATGATCCGTGTCGCCGAGTCGATGCCGGGGCCGCTCAAGGCGGTGGTCACCTTGCGCGAGCAGCTCGCGCTGGCGCTGAACCGGCGCAACGACGCCGGCGACCGGCACCGCGCGATCGCGATCCTCGAGGAGATCCTGGACAGCGCCGGGCCCTCGCCGGAGACGCTCGGGATCCTCGGCCGATGTCACAAGGACCGCTGGAGCGAGAGACTGGCCGCCGGGGATCCAGGGGCGGCCGATGCCCTGGACGAGGCGATCGAGGCCTACGGGCGGGGCTTCAATGCCGACCCACGCGACTTCTACCCCGGCATCAACCTGATCACCCTGCTCGTCCGTCGCGGCCGCGACGAGGACCTTGCCAGAGTCGTTGAACTGACGCCCATCGTCGCCTTCGCGGTGGCACGGGTGGGCGGACTCCGCTCGCGCGACTACTGGACGACCGCCACCGTCCTCGAGCTGGCCACCGCCCAAGGTGAGGAGGAACTCGGCCGCAGGGCGCTGAGCGCGATGCTCGAGACGGAACCGGAGGACTGGATGCTTAAGAGCACCGTCGACAATCTGACGATCCTCGCCTCGGTGCTCCCCCGACTCGGCAAGCCTGAAACCTGGGTGCTCGAGGTCGAAACGGCCCTACGTCGCGCGGCCGGCGAGGCATGAGACCGCAGGGAAGGCGCGAGTGCTGACCACGCTGGCACTCGCCTGCGCGCCGATGGTGACGCTGTGGGGGGTGACGCTCGCGTTCGCCTGGTGCACGACCCCCGAGCGTCGCGGAACGCTGACTCGGCGAGGCCGGGATCTACGGGCACCGACAGCGGACCGTGGCGACCACCCTGAGCTGATCGACCTCTCTCGATCCGCCGCCGCCTACACGCTCGCGATCCGGGTCGGCAGCATGGTCAGGGGTCTGACCTACACCGTGCTGGTCGCCTTCGCCCTTTTTCACTTCAACCTGATCGTCACCTGTGTTTCGCTGGCCGCCATGATCTGGGTCTACAACCAATGGCAGAAAGCGGCCAGCGTCGCCTTCTACGCCGTCGCCGGCGACATCTCGATGGCTTTCAGCCCCTCCGCCCACGCCTATCAATTTCCCAGCTACCGGCGTGGCTGGCTCGGCAACCTGCCCAACCTGGGAACGGTCTTTTCGGTGGTCGGGATCGCTTTCATCCTCTGCACCGGGCTGCCGCTGGCATATCACAGCGACACGCTGACCACCCCGATCCCGGGCGTGTATATCCAGCACAGCGGGCTGCCGTTCTGGCTACTAGGGATCGTGTTCTTCGTCAGCGGCGCCGCGTTCGCCTGGACCGGCGCCTGGATCGAACGCCGTGCGCAACGCCGGGCGATGCAGCGCGAGAGCCGCATCGTCCCCCGTCGTCTCGGCAAGCGCCCGGCAGCGGTCTTCCTCCGACCATTCGACTCTCAACTGCTCACCGTCCCGGCCCATCCGGGGCCCCGCCGGGACGGTCTTTCCCTGCTGCTGCCGAGACCGGGAGAGTTCCTCGAGAACGTCCTCACCTGGCTGCTCTGGGCGGACGGGGAAGTCGTCGCCGTCGCCCAGCCCGGCGCGGGCTCGGCGAAAACTGTCGGAGCCGCGCACCATCCGCTGCGACCCGGCGCGGACTGGCAGGCAGCGGTAAAAAAGCTGCTTGACAAGACCGCAACGATCGTCCTCGTCCCCGGCGCCAGCTCCGGCGTCGCCTGGGAGGCGCGCACGGTCCTCGACAATCCCGACTACGCACGCAAGGCCTTGTTCGTCAACCCTGCGCCGCACGACAACCCCGGCACCTTCCTCGCCACTGTCGGCGCGCCGGCCGCGCTGGCCGACGAGCTGCTGCTGCGGCGGCTGCGGGCGCTCGCCGCGGTCAACACTCCGGCCGGGACGAGGCTCCTCTGCAGCTCCCTGGCCGAGGACATCGACTTCGAAATGGCAGTCGAATGGTTCCTCCGTCACCAGCTGCCGCCGGACACCTCCTTCTGGGGTCGCGCCCAGCGGTTGGCTGTCGAGTTAGGTTTAGATAGACGTTCTAGAGCGAAGGCCTAGGGGAATAGGATGCGCGCAATGAGCAAGATGGCGACCTGCAGCGAGAGGCTCGCCGAGCATTTCGGAGCCGGTAAGCACGTCTGCGTCGGCCTCGATACCGACATCCGCCGCCTGCCCGCCTCGCTGCAACCGGATGCGACACCGGCGCAACGCATCGTCGCCTTTAACGAAGCGGTGATCGAGGCGACGGCCGAGGTGGCCTGCGCCTTCAAGCCGAACTCGGCCTTCTACGAGGCGCTGGGCCGAACGGGGATCGAGGCTCTGGCCGGCACGATCGCCTCCGCCAAGCGGCTCGCCCCCGAGGTTCCCGTCATCCTCGACGCCAAGCGGGCCGACATCGGCAACACCAACGCCGGCTACGTGCGGTCGGCCTTCGAGGATCTCGGCGCCGACGCGATCACCGTCCACCCCTACCTGGGTCGCGAGGCGCTGCAGCCGTTCCTGGACGCGGAGGACAAACTCGTCTTCGTACTCGCGCGCACCTCAAACCCCGGTGCCGGCGAGTTTCAGGACCTGCTCATCGACGGTGTTCCCCTCTACCGCCGGGTCGCCAAAGCCGTCGCGACATCGTGGAACGGCGCCGGTAACTGCGGCCTCGTCGTCGGCGCCACCTATCCAGAGGAGATGGCACAGATCCGAGCTGACGTCCCGCCTGGAATGCCGATCCTGATCCCTGGTATCGGCGCCCAGGGAGGCGACCTCGACGCGGTCGTCAAGGCTCAGCGCGAGGTCGACAGCTCGTCCTTTCTGATCAACGCCTCGCGCTCGATCATCTTTGCCTCCGGCGGAGCCGACTTCGCCGCGGCCGCACACGCCGAGGCGCGGCGCCTCGACGAGGCTATCCGGGCGGTGTGAGCTGAGCCAGCCCTGACGAGGGCTCGACTACGGACCCAACCTGACCAGTGGATGACCGCGTTACGGTGAACGTGGACCGAGATGTCGGCGGCTGGTCACCGCTATGCTGCGGCGCGCACATGGCGGCCATAGTTCAACGGTAGAACTTCGCGTTGTGGTCGCGACAATGAGGGTTCGATTCCCTCTGGTCGCCTTTCAGCTTCAAGCCATGCGGCGGTGGAATTCGAGGAGGTCGGGCGAAGGTTTGGAAACCCGGGTGTGGAGCGGGTGACCAGCCTGTCCTCGGCTGTCCCGGGCCTGCGGGGCCAGTGTCCCGACGATCGGGTCGCCTGGCATCCGCGCACGCTACCGTTGCCGGGTGGCTAGGCGACGTGGGATCGCATTCTTCCGGCCGGCGACGGCTACCGGCGCCCAGATGCGCGGCGCAGCGGCCATAGGCGCGCTGGCAGTCGGGGCAGCCGCGGTCGGCGGCTTCGCGATTGGACGACTGAGCGTCGGCCGTCTTTCGATCGATCGCGCGACGATCGGCAAGCTGAAGATCGGCGAGCTTGAGGTCGAGCAGCTGAACATGCCCGACGGCTCCCCATGATGCGAAGGACGTGCCGGTGGATAGCGGCCCATATGGGCACCCCAGTACCGGTGCGTCTGGCGGTAGTGGCTGGAGCGCTCGCTCTAAGCGCCGCGCTCGTCCCGGTGCAGGCCCAGGCGCTCGGCCCCTATCCGGACCTCGGCAGCTGTCAGGTCTTCCCCACCCCGCCTCCCTCCCTTTCCCCCAGCGCCCCGTCTTTGCCCACCGAGGCCGCCTGGAACCAAGACATCTCCAAGGCGCCCGTCGCACCCAATTCCACCGCGACCATCGCCTACATCAACTCCCATGGCGGCAATTTCCTCCACCCCGACTTTGGCTCACCCCGCGCCTATGGCTTCCCCTACGCGGTCGTCGGCGCGGGCCAGTCCAAGCTGCCGATCCGCTACACCGCCTATGGCGAGGAGAGCGACCGGGGACCGTTCCCAATCCCGAGCGGCGCTCCGGTCGAGGGCGGCCGCAGTAGCGATGGCGATCGCCACGTGCTCGTCGTCGACCGCTCCAGCTGCATCCTGTACGAGCTGTACCGCGGCTTCTACCAGGGAGGTGAACATCGCTGGAACGCCGACTCAGGGAGCAAGTGGGACCTGCGCTCAACCGCACTCCGTCCCGACTCGTGGACCTCGGCTGATGCCGCCGGCCTGCCGATCTTCCCCGGCCTCGTCCGCTACGACGAGGCGGCCTCCGGACACATCAATCACGCGATCCGGATCACCTTCGACGGCACCCGCAACGCCTGGGTCCACCCCGCCTCGCACTGCGCCGGCGACACCGACAACCCGAACGCGCCCTCAATGGGGACGCGGCTGCGACTGAAGGTGGGCTACGGGCTCGGGCGCTTCAGCGGCGCCGCCAAGGCGATTGCCGAAGCCTTCAAGCACTACGGGATGATCGTCGCCGATAACGGCTCCAACTGGTATTTCAGCGGCAGTAGCGATCGTCGTTGGGACGACGAGAACCTGAATCAGCTGAAGCAGATTCCTGGCAGCGCCTTTCAAGTCGTGGGCAGCGCCGCCCACGCGCACAGCTGTTGAGCGTCGTTTTCAGACCGTCAGCGGGCCGTGGAGATGAGCTCTACCCGCCGGAACTTGGCCTGAAGGCGAGAGTCCAATTCGGCGGCGGCGGCCCGGTCGGCATCGCTCGGCTCGCCGCTGCCGACTAGCACCACCTCACTGGCTGGGAAGCTCTGCAGCTGATCCTCGACCGCCTGCACCACGTCCTCGTCGCCGACCCGAGCCTCGGCCGCAATATCGGCCTTGGCAAGCGCCGCGACCGTCGCCACCAAGTTCTTCTGGGCGCTTTGCCGGGCCGACTCGACGTCAGAAGTCCAGCGGTCAAGAAAGCCGATGCGAGCAGGTGAGAGGACCAGAACCGAGGCGCCTTCCCCGCCTCCATCCAGCCCCGCCGCAGCGGCTAGCTGCTGCACAGCAGCCGGCTCCTCCACTGCGCAGGTGATGACGAATAAGACGTGACGCTGACCGTCGGCTTCCGGCGCCGAGCCGATCGGTCCAAGTGGACGTTGCCGCGCCGCGATCCAGACGATCGCAAATGCAACCAGCGACGCAACTGCGACCCCGAGACCGGGGCCCGCGATCGCGAACCCGATGACGATCGGGACCACGATCGCGGCCGCGATCAGGGGCAGCTTCCAAGGGGCCATGGCCCCGATTGTGGCTCAGGCGGTCTAAACGCGACGCCTGGTGCCACCGAACATCGGTAGTAGCAGCATCGCCAACCCAATCAGGATCACGATGATCCCGAGGATGTAGTTGACGAGCAGCGCGAGCACGATCCCAACAAGGATTACAACTATTGAGCTTGGAGTCATGGCGCCTAGTTACCCAGCCCGGGATTCCGGGAAACGCCTGAATTGGACAGCCGCTTTCTCGTGGTCGGCGACAGGCATCGGGTAGTCGAGGGCGCGCCGCTGGGTGCCCTCGCGCAGCCACGGTTCGTGCACTGCCCGCCCGGCTCACGCTCGCGACTCCTCCGCGAGTGCCCGCCGCAGCGTCTCGTCGAAGGACTCCGGCGAGACTCGAAACGGCGCTGCGCCGGATGGGTCGGTGACCACGGTCGCGGTGGTCAGTCCCTCGACCAGCGGCCGCGCCACGCCGGTGTCAACCGGCGTGACCAAGCCGAGCCAGAGCGCCGAGAGCCACGGCGTGACGAACGGCACCGGGATCTTCGGCCGGTGCCGCTTACCCATCGCCACAGCCATCCGGTCCAGCATCGCCGCATAGGTGAGGATGTCGGGGCCGCCAATCTGGACTTCTTTGCCCTCGGACTCAGCGACCTCGGGGGCGCGCCGCAGGTACTCAACCGCCGCGTCGATCCCGATCGGTTGCGTGTCGGTCTGCAGCCAGGACGGCGCGATCATCACCGGCAAACGCCCGACCAGATAGCGCAAGGTCCGGTAGGACTCGCTACCGGCGCCGACCACCATCGCCGCCCGGAAGTAGGTGAGCGGTGGCCCCTCGGCGGCCAGCACGCGGGCCGTCTCGTGGCGGCTGCGCAGATGCTCTGAGGCACTCTCGTCGCCGAGTCCGCCCAAGTAAACAATCCGCTCAACCCCCTCGCGCGCCGCCATGCGGGCGAAGTTCGACGCCCCCAGATGCTCGCGCGAAGCGAAGTCACCGCCGCCGGCCATCGCATGAACCAGGTAGTAGGCGGTGGTAATCCCCAGCCCAGCACCGGCCAGGCTCTTCGCCTCGGTCACGTCGCCCTGATGGGCCTCAAAACCTTCGGTCTCGAGCCGCACGGCTCCGGACCGATCCCGCACCAAACACCGAACCTGTGCCCCCGAGTCGTGCATCGAGGTAGCCAACCGGGCACCGACGAAACCCGTCGCTCCGGCTATGAGGACTTTCGAGCCGATAGACCAGGCTACCCAGCACCACCCTCAGCCCCGAGTGCCTCCGCCACTGCGAATGTTGGCGCACCTCGTGATGGATGCGGTGAAACCAGTAGTAGGCGAGGTCGTCGGCAAGGAAGAGCAAGACGTAGGTCCACCACTCGTCGGCCGGTATCCGTAGCGGGGTCAGCTCGTAGAGCCCGACGTAGATGAAGACGACCCAGGTGTCGGCACTGCCGAGCCGATCGGTATAGGTCAGCTCGCCGATTTCGCCGAAGACCTACAGACCGATCGCCGCAGTAAGTACCGCTCCGAATACTGCTCCAACGAGTGCGCTGATCAGCATTCCCGGCAGCTGCGCTGAGAGCGTCGGTCCCTTCTTGATGGCCGCATCAAGATCCTTAGCGAGCTTGCGCCGAGCCCTTTTATCTTCCTCCACCTTTTTGACAAAACGATCATTCAGCTCGGCGAGGGCCTGCTCGGTGGTTTTGCCACCGCGCGTAAGGGCTTGCATCACGTCTTCACCCGACACGGCCTCGGTCTTTCCCGCGGCATCTCTCTTGACGATCGGGCCTTTCGGTGGCAAGACCGGCTCCTGTCCCGCCGGAGGAACCTCCACTGCAGCGACCATCAGTCCCTCGACCTCGACCTCGTTGACCGTCACCTCAACAGCAGGCGAAATCGTTTTGGCGGCCTCCTTGGCCACTTGAGTCGCCTCAGCTGGATCGTCAAGTCCAACCGGCTTTCTAGGCTCCTCCACCCCAACGAGGATCGTGCCTCCGCCAGAGTTGGCCATCTCAGCGATCAGCTCCGCCGCCTGCGACCGATCACTCAGTTCAGATTCGAATGCAAGAGATTGACTTTCATCAGAGCTCACGAGGTTCGTGATCTGATCGCCCGACAACCCCTGATCGTTCGGCTCCATTTCGCGCGAAAGGTTAGACGAAAGGTCTGACGTCCGGGTGCAGGCGCAATACCCCCGGCAGGATTCGAACCTGCGACCCGCTGCTTAGAAGGCAGCCGCTCTGTCCACTGAGCTACGGGGGCGTGTACCCCAAGATTACGGCCCTACTTGGTGTAGCGGGCGAAGTGATGCGCGGCGATGACCATTCCCGCATTCAGGTACAGACGGTGGGCGTCGGCGCGGTCGATGCCGACGCCGGAGTCGAGGTGAATCTGCCCGCAGCCGAGTCGCCGCGCCTCCACGAGCAGCCAGTCGAGCAGGCTGCGCGCGTGCCCACGGCGGCGCGCTGCCCTCGGGCCGCTGGACCTCGTCTCCGGGGACAGGAGCTCGCGAATCACGCCCGCATCCTGACACCTCCCATAGGATCCCTCGTCGATGCCAACGGTCGATGCGGGAGGTACTCAGCTCCACTACGTGCGCGCTGGGAGCGGCGAGCCAATGCTGCTGATCCAAGGAATGAGCGCTACTCACATGGCCTGGGGACGACCCTTCCTAACCCCGCTGGAGCAGAGCTTCGACTGTGTCGTTTTCGACAACCGAGGCATGGGAATGTCTGGGCCCGCGCAGATGCCGTTTACGACCGCCGACATGGCCGGCGACGTCGTCGCCCTGCTCGACGCGCTGGAGATCGAGCGCGCCCATATCGTTGGCATCTCGATGGGCGGGATGATCGCCCAGGAGCTTGCGCTCGCCCACCCCGAGCGCATCCGCAGCCTGACCATCGGCGCGACCTACTGCGGCGGGCCGGAAGGCACGTTGATGTCAGACGAGGACTTGCAGATGCTCGGCGCGGCGATGGCCTCGGGCGATCGCGAGCAGGTGCTGCGGGCGATGTGGGTGATCAACCTCTCGCCCGGCTTCCGCGCGGACGAGAGCAACTACGCGGCGTTCCAGGAGATGGCGGTCGCGCTGAAAGCACCCAAAGACGTGATCTTCCAGCAGATGCAGGCCTGCGCCGCCCACGACACCAGCACCCGGCTTAGCGCAGTCACAGTCCCAACCCAGGTCATCCACGGCACCGCCGATCGGCTGTTGGGAGTCAACAATGGAATTCAGATCGCCTCACTGCTCTCGGTCGAGCCACAGCTGCTTGAGAGCATCGGCCACATGTTCTGGTGGGAGCAGCCCGAGCGCTCCGCCGCGCTCGTCCGCGAGCACGCCCTGGCTCCGGTCTAGCCTTCCGCGGGTTCTGCGCCAACGTCGGCGCAGCTGGTGTCGAGCTTGCCGTTGACCTTGAAGACGTAGTCGGGCTCGGGGGTGATGTCGGGCTCTTCGACCACCAACTTCAGCGCCTTGGCGTTCTTCAACCAGGCGTAGATCGGGTACCAGAAGTCGGCCTCGGACGAGTCCTGCGTGAATTTGCTGATGATCAAGTAGTCGTAGTCGCCTTCGTTGATCAGGCGACGGAACTGCGGACAGGTGGTCGCCAGCCGATAGGTCCCGTCCGGCCCGCTTTCGCCGATGTACTGGACGTAGTTATCGAGATTGGCGCCGTAGAAGCCGTACTGGCCGAAGAAAATCTCACCCGAGCCGGCTATCCCGATCCGCTTGTCGTGCTGATTGCGGGCGAAGGTGTAGGCCTCGCGCGGGCCGCCGTCTTGGAGGAACGGTGACGTACGCACGTAGTGCTGGTTGTAGTACTGGACCTCCTGGGCGCGACCAAGAACGACGGCAAGCAGGAGCACGCAGGCCGCGCCGACGGCGACGTAGGTGCGGCTGACCAGCCGCCGCCCGCGCAGCAAGCTGAGCGCCGCCGGGGTCCAGACCAGCGCCAGGGTGAGGAAGATCGTGCCGAATATGTAGGGCGGGTACCAGCGCGGCGTGGTCAGCACCGTTATCGCGTAGACGATCAATAAGAAGATCAGCGTCTGTCGAGCGCGCGAGTCCGGCGCGCGCAGCGGCCGGGCAATCGGCAGCAGGGTCATCGCCAGCACCAGTCCCGGCACCAGGTAACGCGTGTTGGTGAAGAATCCCGTCGGCGAGCCCTCCTGGCCGGCCGCGGTGAGCGGGGTGAAGACGTAGACGAACGCGGTTAGCAGCGCCGCGGCGGCGATCACCTGCAGGATCCGGTTGCGCGAGCGCACCGCGATAAAGACTGCAGCGGCAACGGCGACGATCAGGATCAGCGGCCATAGCGGGCCGAAGGCATCGTCTAGCCGAGGGAAGAACCAGCGCCGGTAGATCGTCGGCTCGGTCAGGTAGTGAGAGACGGCAAAGCGCGGGCGCGGATCGAGTGGCATCTGATCGGGCCGCGGCAGTTTCAGCGGCCCGAAGCCGATTTGAGGGATCGGGTTGCCGCCGGTCTTGATCGCCGCTCGCACGTACCAGTAACCACCGACGACAAAGGTCGAGAGACCCAACACCCAGGCGGTGGTGAACCGCCTTCCCTTACCGCTGAAGATGACGACTCCGAGCCAGATCGCCACGACCGGGACAAGGAAGGTGAGCTTGACCGAGGCGGCGAGCCCGGCGGCGATGCCCGCGAGGACCAGGGGGCCCTTGTCGAGCAATGGCGCGTCGCTTTCTGGCGCGTCCTGAACAGCACCCTCTTTAGGCGCGCGACGCTGGTGGCCGTTGATCAGGAAGGCGGCGAAGGCGATCAGGAAGGCAAGCCCCATGATGTCGTTGCGCCCCTCGCCGGGTTGGGTCTCGATCATCACCCCGGCGTCGAGCACGATCGCCCCCGCGACCAGCGTCGCCGGCCCGACCTTGTAGGGGCGGCCCACACACCAGGCAGCAAGCAGCGCGATCGCCAGCCAGACCAGGTTGATCAGCGGCGAGAGCCAGTCGGTCTTGAAGACGACGATCCCGGCGGCGTGAACCAGTTCCGAGCTCTGCGGGTAAAACCAGGCCGCCAATCGCAGCGGGTCGGTGTAATGCAGATGGACCGTCGACGCTTCCTGGGCAATCCGTGCCGCAAAGGGCATGTGGTACCAGGTCGTGTCGCCGCCGAACATGCCGGCGTCGAGGCTGAGCTGCGAGGGGAAGGTCCACTCGGCGACGGTGAAGGAGGCGACAGCCAAGGCGGCTAGGAAGGCGATCGTCTGCACCCGCGGCGCGGCGACTTCGGCGATATCGCGCGGCGCCATCCGCCGGCCAAGCCAGGCGGCGCCGAGCCCGATGCCGATACAGACGATGACGATCCAGCCGAGGCGGAGGAGGCTGAGCGTGCCGAGCAGCTCAAGCCCAACCACAAGTAGGGCAACCGCGAGGGTCGCGTCGCCAAGCCGGGCAAGGGCGCCGGAGAATTCCGGCACGATCCAGCGCCGCAGCCAGTAGCCGCCGAGGCCGAGCGCCGAGACGATGCCGATCGTCGCCAGGCAGCCACCGATGTAGGAACCGAAGGAGGGGGTCACCGGCGCGGGATGCTATTCGGCGCGCCGGGCGCGCGACGCTAGGAGGCGGCGGCGGGGATGCGGCAGGAGACGCCGGTGCCAACGAGGCCGCAATAGCCGTTCGGCACCTTGTGCAGGTACTGCTGGTGGTAGTCCTCGGCGTAATAGAAGGGGCCGGCTGGCACGACCTCGGTCGTGATCGGTTCACGACCAGCGCTCTGCAGCGCTTCGTCGTAGGCCTGTAGCGCCATCTCCGCCATCGCTTTCTGGGAGTCGTTGGCGAAGTAGATGCCGGAGCGGTACTGGGTGCCGACGTCGTTGCCCTGGCGCATCCCCTGGGTCGGGTCGTGCTCCTCGAAAAAGACCTTGAGCAGGTCGGCGTAAGAGGTCGCCTGCGGATCGAAGGCGACCAGAACCGCCTCGGCGTGCCCGGTCTTACCGGTGCATACCTCCTCGTAAGTCGGGTTCGGCGTCGTCCCGTTCATATAACCCACAGCCGTGGTGTAGACGCCATCGAGATCCCAGAAGAGGCGCTCGGCACCCCAGAAGCAGCCGAGGGCGAAGTAGGCGGTCTCGACTCCGTCGGGAAAGGGGGGCTCAAGCGGCGTATCGAGCACGGCGTGGCGCTCGGGCACCTCGAAGGCCGGCTCGCTGCGCCCCGGCAACGCATCCTCTGCTGAGGGCACCTGATCCTTTTGGCGGTTCCATAGCATCGCCACTACACGGTAGCGTCCTTACATCGGCTGCTTCGTACTTCTCTTCGCTCTGATCTCGCCGCGGCTGGCGCTGTTCGTGCTGTTCCTTTTCAGCGACCTGCTCAGCCGCGCCTTCGACAGCTGGGTCCTTCCCCTGCTCGGCTTCTTCCTGCTGCCCTGGACGACCCTCGCCTACGCGGCGATGTGGGCTTCCTCGACGAACGGGGTCACGGGCTTCGAGTGGTTCATCGTCGTCCTCGCCTTCCTAGTCGACGTCGGCGCTTTTGCCGGCGGCGGCAGGCGGCGACGCGAGACCGCTTAGCCGCTACTGCGCGGGAGTCTCGTCCAGCGGGTACGCGAACCGGATGTGCTCCTTGGCAAGGACGATGAAAGGGTGCCGTTCCGCCTCACCGCCGCCGAGCGGTGAGATCTCAGCGTCGACCAGCGGGATGAAGGCGACGTCGGCGCGATTGACCGCGTCGGAGAAACGGCTCTGGTAGCCCTCTGGCGGCAGAGTCACATCGGCGACAACCATGTGCCGGTCGGTTTCGAACACGACCCGCTCGCGGCGTCGCGGACTTCCAAGTTGTCCCTTCATACAGGTGCCCTATCGACATCTCCAGGGATCTCGTGAGTCGCCTCGTTACGTCCGCCTTAGGAGACGGGAATTACGAATATCCGTCCAGAAACGGGGTAACAGTCGTCCAGAATGGGGAGAAAAGCTAAAGTCATACTCCGACTTCTCTCGGAGGCGACCGTGGGCATTGGATCGCACGGAGGCAAAAGAAGCTGGACCGGCGGCAGAGGTAGCAGGCCTGCCATAGCAGTGGGAATCTGCGCCGTATTGGCGGCGACCCTGGCGCCGATCGGAGCCTCGGCGGATCCGTTGGGAGAAGCGGCGGCAGGGCCAAAGGCCGCGGTGGAAGGAGTCGTGAAAACCGCGGCTGCGCCCGCCGTTACCGTTACGAGCTCGGCGGTCCCTTCCTTGCCGCCCCCTCCGGTGAGCGCGCCACAGCTCCCCATACAGACGCCACAGGTCTCCGTTCCCCCCGCCCCGGAAGCAATCCCTTCTCCTCCCAAGCAGCCGTCGACTGTGAAGGTTCCCCTGCCCTCGCCACCCTCGTCAGGCGGCTCGACGGCCAAGGCCGTAGAAAGTGCAGCGGCTCAGGCTCCGCACGGCTCTGGGCCGGACCCCCGCTCATCCTCCGCGGAGAACTCGAGCGGGTCCCCTGCTGGAGCCACGACTGGCTCTGGCCGCGAAGTCAGCGCAAGCTTGCCCGCCGTGGATGGGTCTCGCGGGGTCGGGGCCCGCCTTCCGGGCTCCGTGGGCCCGGGCGTCAGCTCTGCGATAACCCTTCGCCGCTGGTTCATTCATGTCTGGCCGGCTGTCAGCCTTGGCCATATCGGAACGGCACTGGTCGGAGGGGCCTTATATGCCTTCGGTCTCGGAGCGCTGACGCCTCGTTTCATCGTCGGGCCCCTGACCGCGATCAAGGAATTCAAGCCGGCGATCGGGCCACCCCACTTCGGCGTCCTCGGCGAAGTGGATGCCTCGACGGACGACGAACCCTCGGGCGGCCCCAGCGTCGGTCCGACTCATTCGAATCCTGAAACCATGGCATTCGTGATCCTGGCCGGCCTGACTGCTTTGGCGGTACTCGCATTTGGCAGCGAGTTCCCGGTGTTCCGTCGCTATCGTCGCTGGTGAAGGCGTCACAGGCTGGGAGGTACCCCGACCTGTCCGTCCACTCACGAGCGCTCGCTCGGGTGCTTGCTTATCTGACCGCTATACTGGTCATATGGCCAAGCAAGTGACCGCTACTGATGCAAAGGCGACGATTCTTCGCCTCCTGGACGATGCCGCGGCCGGTGAGGAGATCGAGATCACCAGGCATGGTCGTCCGGTCGCCCGTCTCGTGCCCGCCTCTGGTGCGCGCTCTCTCAGGGGCTCGTTCAAGGGCGTGGCGATGACCGCAGTCGAGGAGGAGGAGCTGTTCTCCACCGGCGAGGCCTGGAACGCTTCGTAGATGTGGCTGCGGTTCTGCTAGATACCCACGTGGTCCATTGGTGGTCGGCCGAGCCTAAACGGGTCAGCAAACCGGCACGCGACGCTCTCGAGAAGGCGGATGAACATGTCGTGGCGGCAATCTCCTGGTACGAGCTGGCTTGGTTGGCAAAGCACGAGCGGATCGCCGTCAACATTCCGATCCGATCTTGGCTGCAGGGTCTCGCCGCGCAGCTTCGAACGATCGGCGTGACCCCGGCGATCGCCGACACTGCCGCCTCACTCCCTTCTTCGTTTCCGGATGATCCCGCCGATCGGCTGATCTACGCAACCGCAATCGAGCACGGCCTCGTCCTCGTGACCAAGGATCGGGCCATCCGCGACCATGACCGCCCGCAGTCGTTGACGATTTGGTAGCCAGGACCATGAGCGGGTTGACGCTGGTATTCGGGAACAAGAACTACTCGTCTGGTCGATGCGGGCGTGGCTGCTAATGCGCCAATATCGCATCGAGTAACCACGAAGAACGCGGCGAGTTTCTGTTCGGCAAGTTCACGGCGGCGGACGCCATGTTCGCGCCGGTCGCCTCGCGCTTTCAAACAGGATGCGCACAAAGAGCCGTGGAGCATCGCCAAGTTGACCAGGCTTGAGCTGGTCCAACTGGCAACCGAAAATCGGGGCGCCCGGATTCGAACCGAGGACCTCGGCCACCCAAAGGCCGCGCGCTACCAGGCTGCGCCACGCCCCGCTACGGCCAGTGTAGACCGCGAACAGCGATCAAGCGAGGTCGCAGTTTCCCGCCATATACGCGGGTAACTGAGACCTCGGCGGACGCGTGGCGCGAAACCGTTAGCTTTCGCGGCCGATGGCCGACGTGCGCCCGATCTACGCGACTCACTACGACCTCGGTGTTGCCGGGTCGCTGCAGGATGTGGCCGCGCCTCCTTATGACGTGATCGACGCCGCCATGCGGGCGGACCTGCTCGAGCGCTCCCCCTACAACGCCGTCGCTATCGATCTGCCCAAACCCTACGGCGAGACCGGGCCGCAGCAGACCGATGACGATCCCTACGAGCGGGCGGCCAAGACGATGGAGGAGTGGCGAGTGGCCGGTGCACTCGTCGCCGACTCCGAGCCGGCGATCTGGGCGATGACCCAGGACTACACCGGACCCGACGGCAGCGCCCGCACCCGCCACGGCATCCTCGCCCGAGTCCGCGTCGAGGATTTCTCCGCCGGCCAGGTCCTCCCCCACGAGCGCACTCTGCCGGGACCGAAGAAGGATCGCCTCGATCTGACCCATGCCACCCGGCACAACCTCTCGCCGATCTTCTCGCTCAGCACCAAGGACGCCTGGCCGCTGGTCGCGCCGGCGATCGAGTCGGAGGCCCCCTGGGGCGAAGCGATCGACGAAGGCGGCACGGTGACCAAGGTCTGGCGGGTCGGCGATCCGGCGATCCATGCCCAGGTCACCGAGCTGCTCGGCGACGCGCAGCTGTTGATCGCCGACGGCCACCATCGTTACGAGACCGCGATCGCTTACCGCGACGAGATCGGCGGTGAGGGCGATCACAACTTCACCCTGATGGCGCTGACCGGGCTCGACGATCCCGGTCTCACCGTCTTCCCCACCCACCGCCTGCTCTCCGGCCTGGGTGATGACCCTGAGCGCCAGCGCCGCCTCGGCGAGGGCCTGCGCGAGCTCTTCGAGGCGACCGAGGTGCCGCTCGAGCAGCTCGACCCCCTCGGCGAGGAGGGCGTCGGCGTTTTCGGCCTCTACGACTCCTTCCACAAGCGCGGCTTCCGCCTGCGGCTCAAGGAGAGTGCAATCGCCGCTTTGGATGAGCAGCTCGCCGGCAAGCCCGAGGCCTACCGCCGCCTCGACGCGGCGATCCTCGAGACGCTGGTGCTGAAGGGTGTCGCCGGACTGAGCGAAGACGACATCCTCGCCAAGCGCGGGCTCGGCTACTCAAAGAGCGTCGAGGACTCACTGGCATTGCTCGAGGCCGGAACCTACGACGTCGCCTTCATTCTCCGCCCGATTCCCGTCGACCAGGTCCGCGCGATCTGCGAGAGCGACGAGAACATGCCACCGAAGTCCACTTATTTTTTCCCAAAGGTTTTGACCGGGCTAGTGTTCAATCCGGTTTGACGAAGATCTACACGAAGAAGGGCGACGACGGCACGACCTCACTCTGGTACGGCGGGCGAGTGCCCAAGCACCATGGACGCACCGAGGCCTATGGCGCCCTCGATGAAGCCTGTTCTCAGCTGGGCGTCGCCCGTGCTCTTTGCGGATCCGAGCAGACCGAGTTGGCGACCGACCTGCTCCGCCTCCAGGACGACATCTTCGTCGCCGGCGCCGAGCTGGCGACCTCTCCGGAGGCGGCCGAGCGACTGGAAGATGGCGTCAGCCGCACCACTGAGGAGATGGTCGCCGAGCTGGAGCAGGCGATCGACCGCTACATGGACCGGGTCGAGCTGCCACCGCAGTTCGTCATCCCCGGCGGCAACCAGCTCTCAGCCCAACTCGATGTCGCCCGCACTACGATCCGACGGGCGGAGCGACGAATCAGCGAACTCAACGAAGAGGGCGAACTGACCGGCGAGACCGTGATCCACTTCGTCAACCGCGCCTCCGACCTCGCCTATGCGATGGCCCGCTTTGCCGACGTCGACGACCCGGCCCTGTTCGAGGGCCGGCGCAAGGCCTAGCGACGATGAAGGTCGTCGCTAGGCGTCGCGACGGCTACGTCCACGACGTCGAGATTGAAGGTGGCCACACGCTCGTCGTCGACGAGCCGGCCTTCGTCGAAGGTGGAACCGACGCCGGTCCCTCCCCCACCCGCCTGGTCGCCGCCGGCCTCGCCGGCTGCACCGCGGTGACGATCGAGATGTACGCGGCGCGCAAAGGCTGGGATATCGGCGCGGTCGAGGTCGATGTCGATGTCGAGTACCGGGACTTTGCACCGCTCTCCTTCGCGGTAACCCTGCGATTGCCGCCTGGGTTGAGCGATGAACAGCGGGAGCGGCTGCTCGCGGTAGCGGGCAAGTGCCCGGTCCACAAGCTGCTAGCGGGGGAAACCGAGGTCGTCATCGCCGACCGGATCGAGGTCCTCCCCAATGCCTGACTATGTGATCGTCGGCGCCGGTTCGGCGGGGTGCGTGCTCGCCAACCGCCTCAGCGAAGACCCCGGCGTCGAGGTGCTCCTGATCGAGGCAGGTGGCGGCGATCGCCATCCCGACGTGAAGATCCCAGCTGCCTTCGCCAAGCAGTTCAAAACCAAGCGCGACTGGGATTTCGGCACCGAGCCCGAGCCCCACTGCGACGGCCGTTCCATCTATATGCCACGCGGCAAAGGCCTGGGTGGCTCCAGCTCGATGAACGCGATGCTCTACGTCCGCGGCCATCCGCTCGACTATGAGAAGTGGGCCGCCGGCGGCGCTACCGGCTGGGACTGGGATGGAATCAAGCCTTACTTCATGCGAGCCGAGGACAACTCTCGCGGCGAGTCCGAGCACCATTCCATCGGCGGCCCGCTGCGGGTCGAGGACGAGCGCTCGCCGCGGCGGCTGACCGGCCAGTTCCTCGAATCATGCGCCGCAGTCGGTATCCCGCGCATAGCCGACTACAACGGGCACGAGCAGGACGGGGCCTCGCTTGCCCAGGTGACCCAGCGCAACGGACGGCGCTGGAGCACCGCCGACGGCTACTTACGGCCAGCGCAAGGCCGCGCGAACCTCAGCGTGGTCTCCGGCGCCCAGGTGCTCGGCATCGAGCTGCAGGGGGAACGCGCCAGCGGAGTCCGCTACCGGCGGCGCGGCCGCGAACAGCGTGTCCGCGCCGAGCGCGAGGTGATCCTCTCCGCGGGCGCCCTCGCCTCTCCGCAGCTGTTGATGCTGTCCGGGATCGGCCCGGCCGAGCAACTGGGTGCGCTGGGAATCCCCGTGGTCGCTGACCTTCCGGGAGTTGGCGAGAACCTCCAAGATCACCCCTACCTGACCTCGGTCTGGGATGTGCCCGGTGGGGGCTCGCTCGCCGATGCCGAGACCCCCAAGTCAATGCTCGAGTTCCTGTTGCGTCGCAGTGGCCCACTCACCTCCTCGGTCGCCGAGGCACTTGCCTTCGTGCGCAGCAGACCAGGCCTCGCTCAGCCTGATCTCCAGTTCCACTTCGGTCCCGCCTACTTCGTCGACAACGGCTTCCAGGAATACGACGGCCACGCGATAACGATGGGGCCAGCCCTGGTGGGGCCGCGTAGCCGTGGCTGGGTGCGGCTGCGCTCCGCCAACCCGACCGACAAGCCGCGCATCCTGACCAACACGCTGGCCGAGCCCGAGGACGTCGCCGCCCTGATCGCTGGAACCCGACTCACGCGCGAGATCGCCGCCGCCGAGCCCTTTGTTTCGGTGCTGGGCCGCGAGCTGTTCCCAGGCGCCGACATCAGCAGCGACGAGGACCTCATCGACGACCTGCGCCAGCGTGTCGAGCTGCTCTACCACCCGGTTGGCACCTGCCGGATGGGTTCCGACGAGAACGCGGTGGTCGATCCGGAACTGCGTGTGCGCGGGGTCGACGGGCTGCGAGTCGTCGACGCTTCGGTCTTCCCGATTATCCCCAGCGGCAACACCAATGCGCCGACGATCGCCGTCGCCGAGCGGGGCGCCGACTTGATCGCCGGCAAGCCGCTGTTGCGTGAAGGCGGGTCCTAAGCAGAATGGACCTGGGGCTGAAGGGACGCACCTGCGTTGTCACCGGCGCCAGCAGCGGCATCGGACGCGAGACGGGGCGCCTGCTCTGCGCCGAGGGGGCGAATGTCCTACTGGTGGGGCGCAACGAGGAGCGACTAGTTGAAGCGCAACGAGAGGCGGCCGCCGCTGGGGGCGCGGCCGGCGGGGAGGCGCAGAGAGTGACCCTGGATGTGACCGACGCCAACGCCGGCGTGCGGATGCTGGAAGCGGCGACCGAGTACTTCGGCGCGCTCGACGTGCTCATCAACAACGCCGGCGCCGCCCAGTGGCGCCATCTCGACGACGTCCCGGACGAGGATTGGTACGCCCAGTACGAGCTCAACGTGATGGCGCCGCTACGGGCAATGCGCGCGGCCGCCCCGGCGATGGCCGAGCGCGGCTGGGGACGAATCGTCAACGTCTGCTCGACCGCCGGCAAGCGCCCCTCGGCGGCGATGCCCGAGTACTCGGTGGCGAAGGCTGCAGAGCTGTCGCTTTCACGCCTCTTCGCCGACCACTACGCCAAGCAGGGCGTGCTCGTCAACGCGATCTGCCCAGGGCCGGTCAAGTCCGAGCTTTGGATGGACTCAGGCGGCCTACTCGACCAGTCGCACGAGATGTCCGGCGCCGGGAGCCGCGAGGAAGCGCTGGCCGAAGCCGGCACCAAGCGCCCAATCGGTCGCCTCGCCGAGGTCGGTGAGATCGCAGCCGCGATCGTCTTCCTCTGCTCCGAGCGCGCCTCCTACGTCGCCGGCGCCGCCTGGTCGGTGGACGGCGGCACCGTCCAGGTGATTATTTGAGGCCGGATGTGGCGCGTTTGTCGGACATATTCCGACTAAAGCGCCACACCACAAGAATCGGGGCATGACCTTGGCTATTGACGCGGCGGTACTGCTACCGCTTTACGGCTGGCCGGACGAGCCGGGGCTGATCTTCACCGAGCGGCGGGCGGACATGCGGCGCCACGCGGGGGAGATCTCGTTTCCCGGCGGGCGCAAGGATGAGGACGACGCCGACCTGGCCACCACGGCGCTACGCGAGGCCCATGAGGAGATCGGCCTCGATCCCGCGCAAGTCGAGCTCGGTGAGGAGCTGCCGACGACTGGCACCTTCGTCACCGGCTACCGGATCCACCCGTTCGTCGGTCGCATCCCCCATCCCGGCGAGCTGGGCCTGAAACCCAACCCGGCCGAGGTCGAGACCGTGCTTACCTTCTCACTGGACGTACTCAGCGAGGGCTACGAGATGCGGCGCCTGATCCGCCGCGGAATCCCCATCCACACCCCTACCTACGAGGTAGAAGGACACCTGATTTGGGGCGCAACGGCGCGGATTTTGGGTGACTTCCTAGAGCGGGTCTGAGACCCTAGAGCGGGTCTAAGACGCCGTAACCAAGCCTGGCTAGGACGCAGGGAGGCTGACAAGGGGAGCGCACTTTGGTGCGTGACCCGCAGGCAGCCGACTGAGGACACCGCCAGGCGCCGGTTACGGCGTCTCAGACGGCTGGGGGACTATGCGGATGTAGGGACGCGGCTCCTCCCAACCATCCGGGTAGATCTCCTTCGCTTGATCGTTGGAGACCGAGCCGGCGATAATCACGTCGTCGCCCTGCTGCCACTGAGCCGGGGTCGCAACTTTGTGATTGGCGGTGAGCTGGAGCGAGTCGACCACGCGCAGGACCTCGTCGAAATTGCGCCCGGTCGTCATCGGGTAGACGAGGATGAGTTTGATCTTCTTGTCGGGCCCGATGACAAAGACGTTGCGGACGGTCTGGTTGTCGACCGGAGTGCGATCAGCGGCGTTCCCCGAGACGTCGGCCGGCAACATCCCGTAGAGCCTGGCGACGTTGAAGTCGGCGTCGCTGATGATCGGGTAGTTGGGTGCGGTGCCCTGGGTCTCCTCGATGTCCTTGGCCCACTCTTCGTGTCTATCGAGCGGATCGATCGAGAGCCCGATGATCTTTACATCGCGCTTGGCGAACTCGGGCTCGATGCTGGCCATGTAGCCGAGCTCGGTCGTGCAAACCGGGGTGAAGTCCTTCGGGTGCGAGAACAGCACTGCCCACGAATCGCCGATCCAGTCGTGGAAATTGATCCGGCCCTCGGTCGTCTCGGCCTCGAAATTGGGTGCTACGTCACCAAGCTGCAGAGCCATCGGATCCGTTCCTTTCGGTTATTCGCTTTCAGCATCTACCTTGATTCTCAGTTGATCTGAACTCATATCCGAGTTTAGAGGTATGCCGGTCCGGCTCAGATCGTCCAGTCCATCGTCGCCCCTTCCATCGCTTCGGTCCAGCCGATGAGGTCGCTGGGGTCAACGAAGACGAATCCAACCGGGATCTCCCACCTCTCCGAGGCAGCCTCGATCGCCTCCTGGCCGCGGGCAAGAAGGATCGGGTCGACGCTCCCCCCCATCTCGTAGACGAACCCCCGCACTGGCGTTTCGACTAGCCGCTCGAGCAATCGATCCAACCGCGGGCCGTGAATCGCCGACAGCTCCTCCGGCTCCCCCTCCGCCGAGCCGAGCAGCCAGTTGACGATGGTGACGTCCTCGATCAGATCGAGCACCGAGCCGGGGTCGGCAGGGTCGGCGAGCGCCGGCTCAATCCCTGCCGCCTCGATCTCCGCCAAGCCCTCCGCGCGACGGCTCGTGCCGCGCACCTGCCAGCCTTTGGCAAGCAACCTTTTCCCGAGGAGGCGGCCACGACAACCGCAGCCGACGATCAGTGCCCGAGCCATCCTGGCCGAGCCTCAGGCCTCGAACGGGTCGCCCCGCCGCAATCGCTCCAGCTCCTCTTCTTCGACCTCGATGCGGAGCTTTCTCTCATCGACCTCGGCGGCGCCACGACGGCGGCGCATCTCGTTCTGCGCCTCGAGCATCTGCCGCACATCATCGATCTCGTTCTGCACCTCGACTTCGGGGCTGCGCGTGGGCTTCCAGTCGACCAAGTCGGCGGTACTGCCCTGGTAGAAGTGGCCGATCAAGAAGAGGACGCCGATGATCAGCGCCAGCATGCCGCAGGTGAGTAGGACGAAACCCACTAGACGATCGACTCCGTGGCCACGTGCGCCTGGGGGCGCGCGTGGCCAAGCAGATCAAGGACACAGGGTGCAGCCTTTGCTGGTTGCAAAGGCAAATCCGAGGACGCAGAGATGCGCAGCGTCACGCGTGTCATCCAGATGTGCGTGGTCGCGGGGTCGATCGTCTACTCAGGATACGGGCGGAGCGGCGCTTCGCCTTTAATGCCCTGCATGCCTGACGCCTACATCGTTGAAGCAGTTCGCACCCCGATGGGCGCTTACCGCGGTGCGCTCTCCGCTATACGCCCCGACGACCTCGCCTCCCACGTGGTCCGCGCCGCCGTCGAGCGCAGCGGCGTAGACCCGGCTGAGATCACCGACGTCTACTTCGGTGCCGCCAACCAGTCAGGCGAGGACAACCGCGACGTGGCACGGATGGCAGCATTGCTCGCTGGCCTCCCCGACAGCGTTCCCGGAGCCACGGTCAACCGCCTCTGTGCCTCCGGCCTGGAGGCGATCAACTGTGCCGCGCGCGCGGTCAAGCTCGGCGAAGGCGACTTCTACCTTGCCGGCGGGGTCGAGTCGATGAGTCGCGCGCCGTGGGTGGTCGGTAAGCCCGAGCGTCGTCTGCCCCGCGGCGAGCAGACGATGCACGACACCACCCTCGGCTGGCGCTTCATCAATCCCCGCATGGCCGAGCTGGGCGTCTCGACCGAATCGATGGGCGAGACCGGCGAGAACGTCGCCGAGCGCTATGACATCAGCCGCGAGGACCAGGATGCCTTCGCTCTGCGCAGTCACCAGCGCGCCGTCGCCGCCGCTGAGGCCGGCCACTTTGCTGAGGAGATCGTCCCGATCGAGGCGCCGAAGGGACGCCGCGAAACGATCCTCGTCGATACCGACGAGGGACCGCGTCCCGATGCATCGCTGGAAAAAATGGCCGCCCTGCGCTCGGCCTTCCGCGAGGGCGGCACGGTCACCGCCGGCAACGCCTCGACCCTCAACGACGGGGCCGCCTGTCTGCTGGTCGCCTCCGAGGCCGGCGTCGAGAAGCTCGGCGCCGAGCCGCTGGCGCGGGTTCTGGCCAGCGGCGTCGCCGGCGTCGACCCCGCCTACATGGGGATCGGCCCCGCGGTCGCCGTCCCCCGCGCCCTGACCGCCGCCGGCCTCAGCCTCGAGCAGATCGACCTGATCGAGCTCAACGAGGCATTCGCGTCGCAGGTGCTCGCCTGCGCCCGTGAGCTCGGCATCGATGAAGATCGGCTCAACGTCAACGGTGGCGCAATCGCCCTCGGCCACCCGCTCGGCTGCTCCGGCGCCCGCCTTTCCGGAACCCTGATCCGCGAGCTGCGCCGCCGCGGCGGCCGCTACGGCGTCGCGACGATGTGCGTAGGCGTAGGCCAGGGCCTAGCGACCGTCTTCGAAGCGGTCTGACCATCAGCCACCACAACTTCTGTCGCCTTTTGACCCCTATAGACATAAGAAAGCGACAGAAGTTCGAGGGCGGTAGCCTCGCGCGGCGATGACGAGCACTCTGAAAGAGCTGGCCAGTGTCGACGGGCAGGTGACGCCCACCGCCGAGGCCCTGGTGCCGATGAAGGACGACGGGCTCTACCGGGGGGACGGCGCCTTCGAGGTGATCCGACTGTACGAGGGCAAGCCCTTCGCGCTCGGAGACCACCTGGATCGACTGGAGCGCTCGTCTGCCGCGATCCAGCTCGAGTTTGACCGCGCCGCCTTGGCGCGAGAGATCGACGCCCTGCTGACCAAGGCCGACAAGCCCGACGGGCAGCTGCGACTGATCGTTACCCGTGGCGGCCGCCGCATCGCCGCGGTCGAGCCGATCCCGGCCCACGCTGAGGCGCTCAGCCTCGCCACGGTTACTTACAGCCCGAGCGTGATCCTCACCGGGGTCAAGTCGCTCTCCTACGCCGCCAATATGCAAGCGACGCGGCTGGCCAGGGCGCAAGGCGCCGACGAGGCGGTACTGGTGACGCCCGAGGGGACCGTGCTGGAGCCACCGACCTCGGCAATCTTCTGGGCCTCGCCGCAGGGCGGTCTGCGAACCCCATCGCTCGACGTCGGCGTGCTCGAGTCAATCACCCGCGACCGCCTGGTCAAGGCACTAAACGTCGAAGAGGGCAGTTGGCCGGTCGCCGATCTGCGGGCCGCAGGAGAGGCCTTCCTCGCCTCGACCACGCGTGAGATCCAGGCCGTCGCCGCGATCGACGGCAACGCCCTGGCCGACGCGCCGGGGCCCCGTACGCGCGAGGCCCAGGAAGCCTTCGCGGCGACTTTGAAGCAAGAGCTTTGAACGACGAATGAGAAAGCGAAGGTGAGATGGACTTCCAGTTGAGCGATGAGCAGCGATTGATCTCCGAAGCGGCACGAGAATTCGCCGATAAGGAGATCGTCCCGCGGGTCAAAGAGAACGACCGCGCCGCCCGCTTTGACCGCGAGCTAGCGAGCAAACTAGGCGAGGTCGGCTATCTGGGCGCACCGGTAGCTGAGGAGTACGGCGGGCGCGGCCTCGACTACATGGGTTACGGCCTGATCGTCGAGCAGGTCGGCCGCGCCGACTCCTCAGCCCGCACGGTGGTCTCGGTGCAGACCTCGCTGGTCGCCGGCTCGATCGAGAAGTGGGGCACTGAGGAGCAAAAGCAGAAATGGCTGCCGCGGCTCTGCTCGGGCGAGGCGCTCGGCTGCTTCGGACTGACCGAGCCCGACACCGGCTCCGACGCTGCCAACCTGCGCACCCGCGCGACCAAGACCGACTCCGGCTGGTCGATCAGCGGCCAAAAGATGTGGATCTCGCTCGGCAACTTCTCCGAGGTGGCGTTGATCTTCGCCCAGACCGATCCGGACAGAAAGCACCGCGGCCTCGCCTGCTTCCTCGTCCCGACCGCAAGTGAGGGCTTCACCTCGCAGGAGATCCACGGCAAGCTCGGGCTGCGCTCCTCCGACACCGCCGAGCTCTCGCTCGACTCGGTCGAGGTCGGCGAGGACGCGATGCTGGGTGAGATCGGCGACGGCTTCAAGGTCGCGATGAGCGCCCTCGACAACGGCCGCTACAGCGTCGCCGCCGGCTGCGTCGGCATCTGCGACGGCTGCGTCGATGCCTCCGTCGCCTACTCCAAGGAGCGCAAGCAGTTTGGCGTCCCCCTCGCTCGCTTCCAGCTGGTCCAGGAGATGATCGCCGACATGATCGTCAAGCGCGACGCCTCGCGGATGCTCGTCTACCGTGCCGGCGCGCTCAAGGACGAAGGCAAACCGAACACGATGGAGACCTCGGTGGCCAAGCTCCATGCAACCGAGGCGGCGGTTGAATGCGCCAACCTGGCGATCCAGGTGCACGGCGGCGCCGGCTACGTCGACGACTACCCGGTCGAGCGCTATCTGCGCGACGCTCGCGTCACGACCCTCTACGAGGGCACCTCGCAGATCCAGAAACTGATCATCGGTCGCGCGGCGACCGGGATCAATGCGATGACGCCGCTTGAGGCCGAATAGGGAAGCTGGATGGGCGATCTAGTCGAGAGCTCGCGGGAGGGTCACGTCGCGTTGCTGCGCCTCAATCGGCCGGAGGCGCGCAACGCCCTCTCGCCCGAGGTGATGGAGACGCTCGCGGTCGAGCTGGAGCAGCTCGATCCCGACCCTGAGGTGCGCTGCGTCGTCATCGCTGGCTCGGAGAAGGTCTTCGCCGCCGGCGCCGACATCAAGGCGCTAAGCGAACGCAGCTTCGCCGACGCCCTCAGTCACCCCTCCGCCTCCTTCTGGCGCCGGGTCGCCGCGATCAAGACCCCGCTCGTCGCCGCCGTCTCCGGCTTCGCCCTCGGCGGCGGCTGTGAGTTGGCGCTGGCCTGCGACATGATTGTCGCGTCCGACACGGCCCGCTTTGGTCAGCCGGAGATCACCCTCGGGATCATTCCCGGCGGTGGCGGCACTCAACGCCTGGCGCGGGTGCTGGGCAAGCAGCAGGCGATGGAGTACGTGCTCACCGGCCGCCAGTTCGACGCTGACATGGCGCTCGAGATGGGCCTGGTCAACAAAGTCGCGAAGAAGAACAGCTGGCTGGAGGAGGCGATGGAGCTGGCCCGCACGATCGCCGAGCGCCCGCCGATCGCCGTCCGCCTGGGCAAGCAAGCAGTACTCGTGGCGGAGGAGACGGCACTCTCCGCCGGGCTCGAGAATGAGCGCCGCCTGTATGAGATCGCGATGGCAACGGAGGACCGGGTCGAGGGCATGCAGGCTTTCCTCGAAAAGCGAGAGCCGAAATTCGAGGGCAAATGACCATGGTCGAACGAGTCGGCGTGGTCGGCGCTGGCACCATGGGGGCGGGCATCGCCCAGATTGCGGCCTTGGGCGGATACGAGACGCGCCTGCACGATCCGATTCCGGCTGCGCTCGAAACCGGGATTGAGCGAATGCGCATGGCCCTGACAAAGGGAGCCGCCAAAGGCCTCTGGAGCGAGCCGGAGGCCGAAGAAGCGAGCGCCCGCGCTGGCGCCGCGATGAGCTTCGAGGAGCTTGGCGAATGCGACATGGTCGTCGAGGCGGCGCCGGAGAACCTCGAGCTGAAGCGCGGCCTCTTCGCCGCCCTCGCCGAGACCTGCGGGTCAGACGCGGTTCTCGCGACCAACACCTCGTCGCTGTCGGTGGCCGCGATCGGCGATGGCATCGCCCGCCCCGAGCGCATCGTCGGCATGCACTTCTTTAACCCACCTGCCTTGATGAAGCTGGTCGAGGTCGTCGCCACTGCGAGCTCGAGCAGCATGGCCCTGGACGCCGCCACCGAGGTCGGTCGCCGCATGGGACGGACGCCGATCCAGGCCAAGGACAGCCCCGGCTTCATCGCCAACCGCCTCGCCCGACCGTTCACCCTCGAGTCGCTGCGGATGCTCGCTGAGGGGATCGCCGACGCCGAGACGATCGACCGCGTGGTCCGCCTCGGCGGCGGCTTCCGCATGGGCCCCTTCGAGCTGATCGATCTGATCGGCCTCGACGTCAACCTCAGCGTCGCCCGCTCCTTCTACCACCAAGGCGGCGAACCGGAGCGGTGGCGGCCGAGCCCAGTCCAGGAACGAATGGTCAGCGAAGGCCACTTGGGGCGCAAGAGCGGAAAGGGCTTCTACGAGTACGACGGCGGCCCTCATCGTGCAGCGGATCCGAACCTCGGCATCGAGGCACCGACCCTCGACCACGCAGAGCTTGAGAGGATCGACCCCACCGCCCCGACGATCCTCCCCCGCCTCCTGACGCAGATCGCCAACGAGGCCGCGTTTGCGCTCGAAGACGAGATCGGCTCCCCGTCCGACATGGACACGGCGATGCGGCTCGGCTTCAACTGGCCCCGCGGCCCACTCGAGCTGACCGAGCTGATCGGCGCCGATCGCGCCGCACGACTGCTAGAGGAGCTGCAGAGGTGGCACGGTGACGCCTACCGCCCCGCCCCGGGCTTAACTGGGAGCTCGGAAAGCAACGGATGAGCGAGGGGGACTTCGAGGAGGCGCGCCGTGGCCTGGTCGCGCCGTTCGACCCGCCCGTGGTCGAGGACGAGACCGGCCGCACGGTCTGGGACCTGCGCTCCTACGATTTCCTCGACGGCGAGTCTCCCGAGACCGCCAACCCCAACCTTTGGAAGCAGAGCCAGCTGACCCGGATCGCCGGCCTCTTCGAGCTGGCGCCGGGCTTCTACCAACTCCGCGGTTTCGATCTCTCCAACATGCACGTGGTCGAGGGTGAGCGAGGGATCGTCGTAATCGACCCGCTGGTTTCAGCCGAGACCGCCGCGGCAGCGCTTGCCCTCTACCGCGAGCACCGTGGCGACCGCCCCGTCACCGGCCTGATCTACACCCACAGCCACGTCGACCACTTCGGTGGCGCCAAGGGAGTTATCTCGGCGGAGGACGCCGAGGCGGGTCGCGTCCCCGTACTCGCGCCGTCCGGCTTCCTCCACCACGCGGTCAGCGAGAACGTCTTCGCCGGCACGGCAATGGGCCGCCGCGCCGGCTACATGTACGGGGCGCTGCTCGAGCGCGGACCCGCCGGTCAGGTCGGCTCGGGGCTCGGCCAGACGACCTCGCTGGGGTCGATCACGCTGATCCCACCGACGGTTGAGATCGCCGCCACCGGGCAGACGGAGGTCGTCGACGGAGTGGGGATGACCTTCCAGCTGACGCCGGGAAGCGAGGCCCCGGCAGCGATGAACATCCACTTCCCGCAAGCGCGCGCCCTCTGCGTCGCCGACAACGTCGCCCGCTCGATGCACAACATCCTCACGCCGCGCGGCGCCCTGGTCCGCGATCCGCGCATCTGGGCTAAATACCTCGACCAGGCAATCGAGCTGTTCGGCGCCGACTCCGACGTCCTTTTCAGTGGCCACCACTGGGCTTGCTGGGGCAGCGAGCAAATCGTCGACTTGCTCGAAAAGCAGCGCGACCTCTACACCTACCTGCACGACCAGACCCTGCGCCTGCTCAACAAGGGCTACACCGGCCGCGAGATCGCCGAGCTGATCGAGCTTCCGCCCAGCCTTGCCGAAGAGTGGCACTGCCGCGAGTTCTACGGCTCCGTCAGCCACAACTCCAAGGCGATCTACCAGCGTTACATGGGCTGGTTCGACGGCAACCCAGCGCATCTGTGGGAGCACCCGCCCAAAGAGCAAGCCCGCCTCTACGTCGAGTTCATGGGCGGCGCCGAGGCGGTTCTGGAGAAAGCGCGCCGATCCTTGGAGCAAGGCGACTACCGCTGGGTCGCCGAGGTCGTCAACCACGTCGTCTTCGCCGAGCCCGAGAACGACGCGGCGCGGAAGCTGCAGGCGGAGGCGCTCGAGCAGCTTGGCTACGGCGCCGAGAACGCCACCTGGCGCAACTTCTTCCTGATGGGCGCCAAGGAGCTGCGCGAGGGCATTGCCGGCACGCCAACCTCTCCCGCCCCGCCCGACATCGTCGCCAACCTCTCCGTTGCCCAGCTGCTCGACGCGATGGCAATCCGAGTGGACGGCCCTCGCGCCTGGGACTCACATTTGCGGATCGACTGGGTGATTGCCGAGCCCGACGAGGAGCACGCACTGACCGTACGCAGCGGCGTCTTGCAACACCGTCCTGGCCGCCACAAATCGCCAGCCGACGCCACCCTCCTCCTCGACCGCGAAGCTCTCGACCAACTGCTGCTCAAAACCGCCGATATCGCCGAGCTTGCCACGAGCGGCCGCCTGCGGGTCGAGGGCGACGGCGAGCAGATCGGCGAACTACTGGGGCTACTCGACGAACCGGACCCCGGCTTCCCAATCGTCACCCCGCGCGCGTAAGCCTCAGTCGCGACTGAGGCGGAAGCTTGCCTCATCGACGTAACACCAGCTCCAGTCCTCGCCCGGCTGGGCCGAGCGGATGATCGGGTGCTGGGTCTCCTGGAAGTGCGCCGTCGCGTGTTTGCCTTCTGAGTTGTCGCAGCAGCCGATGTGGCCACAGCTCTGGCACATCCGCAGGTGCACCCACCGCATCCCTAGCTTCAAGCACTCCTCGCAACCCTCTATCTCGCCCGGCAGGTCGAAATGCTGAACCGTGTCGATATGGGTGCAGGTAGGAGCCGTGCACCGACCTTAAAGCATGGCGGGATCGACCTCACAAACTCAGACATTCGTCTACTATGACAAAGAGTTACAATCTGCGCATCACGCGTCACACTTAGCTCCCTAGCATGGAGACATGGAGGCGATGAGACAGAGCTGGACAGACGACCGTCTCGATGACCAATCCCGGCGGATGGACGAACGCTTCGACCACGTCGAAGCGGAGATGGACCAGCGCTTCAGACGAGTCGAAGGCGAGATCGAGAGCCAAGGCAAAGAGCTGCGGGCCGAGGTTGCAACCCAAGGCAAAGAGCTGCGGGCCGAGGTTGCAACTCAGGGCAAAGAGCTGCAGGCCGCTATCCAGGACCAGGGCAAGGAACTGCGTGCGGAGATGGCCGGCGTCGAAGCGCGTCTCCGCTCCCAGGCAAACGAACAGCATGCCGACACATGGGAACAATTCGGCAAGCTGCACAAGGACATGCGACAGATGAACACCGAGATGCTCGCGCTCCAGCGAACGATGATCCGAATTGGCTGGTCAGGCGCGACCGCGCTGGCTGCGGCGGTCGTCGGCCTGTTCATTTCTCACCTATAAGCCAGACACGGTTGGGTCGCGACTCCGCCGCCCATCTGTAATGGTGCCCGGGATGAACGGCAGCGACGGCGGTGGGGAGCCGATCACCGAGGAGGGGATCGTCGCCCTGCGCGAAGAAATCGAGCAGTTGGAAGGCCCTGGCCGAACCAAAATGGCGGCCCGGATCAAGGTCGCGCGCGAGGAAGGCGACCTTAAGGAGAACGCCGAGTACCACATCGCCAAGGACGATCAAGCGCACCTCGAGACCAAGATCAAGCGCCTGCGCGAGCGCCTGCGCACGGCCGTCGTGGTTGAAGTAGATGAGAAGGCGGGCTGCTTCAGCTTCGGCCGCACCGCCGAGGTCCTCGACGAGGAGAAAGGGTCCGTCAACGCCTGGACCCTGGTCGGCTCGACTGAAGCCGACCTCACAGCCGGCCGCCTCTCGGCCGAGTCACCGATCGGTCAGGCGCTGATGAACGCCGAGCCCGGCAAGCCGATCAAGGTCGAAACGCCACGTGGCAGCAAGACCTTCGTTGTCCAGAAGTTGCTCGACTGACCTAAGGCGTCGGGGCGATCTCGGTCGGCTCGCCGCCCGGCGCCCAATGTGCCTCAGGGCTCGGCGGCGTGTCGCGCAAGTACCACTCGGCATCGAGAGCACCCATGCAGCCGGTGCCGGCCGCGGTAACCGCCTGGCGGTAAGTGTGGTCGACGACGTCGCCAACGGCGAAGACGCCGGGCAGGTTGGTCCTGGTCGACCCCGGCTCGGTGCGGATGTAGCCGTCCTCGTCGGTGTCGATCTGGCCGGCGACCACCTCCGATTTGGGGATGTGGCCAATCGCCACAAAGGCGCCTTCGGTGCCGAAGTCCTCGGTCTCCCCCGTCTCGGCGTTGCGCAGGCGCACGTGGTCGAGATTGCCGGCGTCGCCGCCGACGAACTCCTCCGGGACGAAGGGGGTCTTGAACTCGATGTTTGGCCGCTCGGCAGCGCGATCGCGCATGATGCTCGAGGCACGGAACTCGTCGCGACGATTGACGATGGTCAGCTCGCTGGCAAACTTGGAGACGAAGATCGCGTCCTCCATCGCCGAGTCGCCACCGCCGATCACGATCACCTTTTTGCCTTTGAAGAAGGCGCCATCGCAGACACCGCAGGTGGACACGCCACAGCCGCTCAGCTCCATCTCGCCGGGAATGCCAAGCCGGCGCGGCTCGGCCCCCATCGCCAGGATCACGGTCTTGGCGAGGTGCTCCTCATCACCGAGGAAAACCCTGTGCACGCCGCCGTCCTCGCTGAGCTCGACCCGGTCGACGTCATCGGTGACGAAGCGGGTGCCGAAGCGCTCCGCCTGGGCGCGAAACTGGTTCATCATCTCCGGCCCCATGATTCCCTCGGGGTAGCCCGGGTAGTTCTCGACGTCGGTCGTATTTTGCAGCTGGCCGCCCCACTGGAAGCCCTCGAAAACGAGCGGCTCGAGGTTGGCGCGCGCGGTGTAGAGCGCGGCGGTGTAACCGGCCGGTCCACCGCCGACGACGATCACGTTCTCAACTTTCCTTGCGTCTGCCATCTCTTCCGCCAGTCTAGTCGGGCTTATCGGCCTAAAGTCGGTCCATATCGCCGGAGATCGGCCCGGCGGCCGCAGTGCTGTTCAATACTTCACTTTGTATAGTATCGCTTCCGCGGTCGATTGGAAGCCCCTCCTCTTCCCAGCGCACGACCCGTTTGCGCAGCTGGAGGAAGGCAATGATTCCAGGCGGAATTGGTAGCCAGAAGGCGACCAGGCGGTAGACGAGGATCGCCGGAAAGACGGTCTCCTCGGGAATGCCGAAGAGGACAAAGGCGCCGATCATGCCGGCGTCGACCGCCCCCACCCCGGCCGGAGCGAGCGGGAAGAGGTTGGCAACCATGCCGAGGAAGAAGCCCTGGACGACGACGGCCAACGGAACTTCCACGCCGAACGCCTGAAACGAAGCCCAGAGAATGCCGATGTTTGCCGCCCAGAAGCCGGCGGCGCCGATTACCGCGAGGCCGCCGCGCGATGGGTGGGCGAAGAGGCTGATTGCAAAGCGGAAGCCTTCGGCGGCGATCGCCGGCACTTTGGCGACGTTGGCGGCGATCGCCTGCGCTCGCTCGCCATGAGCATGAGCGGCCACGCGCCGCCCGAGGTCGGCCGGGATCAGCGCCAAGAGCAGACCGAGGACGAGAAGGACTCCCGCTACCGCCGCCGGCACCACGGTTAGCTCGACCGAGTGCTTGCCCTCCAAGACGCCGGTCCGCAAGAGGACGCCGAAGACGATCAGCGCCACCGGGTAGAAGACGTAGTGCAGCGAGAGGAAGGCGACCATGCGTCGGCCGACGTCGCGCCGTGGCATCCCGGCTTTGCGCAGCGCCCAGTAGGTAAGCGCGATCCCGCCCGCCCCGGCGGCCGAGAAGAGCACCGTCGCCGCTACTCCGGCCATGTTGATCTCGTAGGTCTCCGACCAACTCAGGCGCAGCGCGTCGCCGCCGACCACCGCCTTAAAGAGGGCGATGTAGGTGGCTATCGCGACGATGTTGAAGCCAATCGCGATCGCGACCCAGGTCGGGTCGGCGTCGCCGAGCTTGCTCAATGCATCGCCCAACCCGACCAGTCTCGGGAAGAGGAAGTAAATGCAGACCAGCAGGATGAGGACGACAAGCAGCGTTTGCGCTACTCGCCGCCGCGTGAACAGAGGCAACTCATAGCCGCCGTTTTCATTCGCCGGCTGCTCAGGAGACACCCTTGAGACGCTACCCGTTCGCCAGGCGCTCCAAGCGAAGCAAACCGCGGTTGACCCCTAGCACCGCTGGTTCAGCGAGATGCTCGCCGCTTCGCACGGCGGCCACAAGCCCCGCACCCGCGGCGAGATCGGTGACGTAGTGCTCGCCCAGATAGACCAGAGCAAAGCCGAGCGTCAGCGCGTAGGCCCAACCGGCGGCGCCCGCTATCGGACCGGTCTCGGCCAGCGAGATTGCCGCGGTCACCGAGGTCGCGAAGTGCAGCGAGGGCATCGCGGCCCAGGGATTGCCCCCCAGCGCCCCATACATCGCCGGCCAGGCCGATTTCCAAGTTTCCTCGCCAACCTCGACCATGATCCGGCGCACCTCTTCGTCGCCGGTGTAGCCCTCCTCCCAGGCCCACCACGGCGGCGCCGTCGGCGCAGCGAAATAAACGGCGCAGCCGCTGTCGAAGACGGCGGCGAGGCGGCGCGCGGCACGTGGGAAACGCTCTGGATGGCGGATGAGGATGAACGAGAGCGCCACATACGGCTCCAAGAACCAGAGCCAGTGCGCCCAGGTGAGAAACCGATTGAGCGTCCCAACCCGGGACAGTCGAGCAAGACCACGCTGCAGCCGCACATTCGGCAGCTGGCCAAAACCGATCGCCCGGTCGGCCACGATCGGGTAGCGAATCTTGAGCCGGGCGCGCAAGCCCTCGGGATCGTCAAAAGGCAACTCATGAACCATCGTGAACGCCCACATCTGCAGGGCGTACATGGCGACGTCGCGCTTACGCGAGCGCGGGTACAAAACGGCGAGCCCCAGCGGGCCGGCGGCGCAGGCCGCGATCGTCACCGGAGCGGGGACGCGTGCCCGCCGGCGCAATAGTGGCACCGCGATCGCAGCGCCGATAGTCGCCGCCGCTCCAGCACGCACCAAAGTGCGCAGTGCCGGAGATGGCCTCGAGCGGGTCCGCATGAGGTCGGCGAGTATAGGAGCACGCCCCACAGCGTCAATCCAACGTGCGCGCCGCCGGTAGCCGCCGTGCGTGATTAGAATGGCCGCGCTTTGGCGCCCCACTCTCCTGGCACCGACCAGATCGACACTCTGCTGTGGATCGGCTTCGCCGCCGCGACGATTCTCGTGGTCGCGGTCGTCGTCGGGCTGCTCTACGCACTGCGCCGCTATCGCGACGAGCGCGGCGCCGAGCCCCGCCAGATTACGGGCGGCCGCCGCATCCAGATCCGGGTTGGCGCGGCGCTGGGCGTCTTTGCCGCAGCGATCCTGGTGCTGAGCATCATCTACACCGACAAGGCACGCGAAACGCCCGCGACCGGCGCCGCCGGGCTCCAGGTTGCCCACTCCGAACCGCTGAAGATCGAAACGACCGGGCAGCAGTGGTTGTGGCGCTACCAATACCCGAACGAAGCGTTCTCGTATTACAAGCTCGTCGTCCCGGTCGACACCGCGGTCGAACTCAGCCTCGTCTCGACCGACGTCGTCCACACCTGGGACGTGCCCGATCTGGCCGGCAAGCGCGACGCGGTACCCGGCAAGACCAACCATGTCGTTTTCCGCGCCGACGAAGAAGGCTCTTACCTCGGCCAGGCAGCGACCCTCTCCGGCCAGGCCTATGCGGCCATGCGAACCGAAGTCGAAGTCGTCTCGCCGGAAAAGTATGAAGCCTTCATCGAAAGCCAAAAAGAAGACATTCAGGCCGCGCAAGATCGCGTCGTCGGCCTGATCGAAAACGGAGAAGTCCCATGAGCGCCCCCGCCAAAAACCCCGAGCTCGTCGTCGATGGCTTCGCACCGCGCCGCGCTCGTTGGGTCGAAATTGCGACCAGCGCCGATCACAAGGATCTCGGTCGAGTCCTGATCACCGGCGCCTTCGGCTTCCTCTTCATCGCCCTGGTCGAGCTGCTGCTGATGCGGCTCCAGCTGGCGGTCCCGGAGAACAGCTTCCTCACCCCGGTCGCCTTCAACCGGATGCTCTCGCTCTACGGCGCCACCGCGATCTTCCTCTTCGCCCTGCCGCTGGCGCTTGGCCTTTTCTACTACGTGACGCCGCTGCAGATCGGCGCCCGCGGTACGGCGCTGCCGCGAGTCGGCCAACTCGGCACCTGGCTCTTCATCTCCGGCGCGACCGTCCTCTACACCTGCTTCCTCTTCACCCCCACCGAGGCCGGGGTCAACCCCCTCCCGCCTCTCTCCGGCATCGCCTTCCTGGCCAACAACGGTGTCGACGCTTGGGCCGCGGCAACTGGGCTGGCGACGCTCGGCTTTGTCTTGATCGCGATCGACCTAATCGCCACGCTGCGCCGCCTGCGCGCGCCGGGAATGGCCTGGCGGCGTCTTCCCGTCTTCTCCTGGTCTGCAGCGATCTGCTCCTGGCTGCTGCTCGTGATCGGCCCGGTGATGCTGGCCGCAATCACGATGCTGTTGATCGATCGCAATTTCGAAGGGATCTTCTTCGCCGGCGACGCGGGCGGTGCACCGCTGCTTTGGCAACACCTGAGCTGGATCTTTTACACCGGCACCTACATGCTGATCCTGATCTTCGCCCTCGGTGCGATCAGCGAAATCGTTCCGGCGCTGTCCCGCAAGCCGCTCTTCAACCGCGGCGCCGTGATTGGCTCGCTGGTCGCGATCGCCGTCCTCGGCACTCTCGCCTGGATGCAGAACATGTTCACCGCGCCGATTGGGATCGGCTGGATGTACTTCGCCATGGCGATGTCACTGGCGCTGATCGTCCCCTTCGGCCTGGTCTTCTTCAACCTGATCGCAACCCTGGCCGGCGGCACGGTGAAGATGCGCGCACCGCTGCTCTTCGCCGCCGGGGCGATCGCGACGATCGCGCTCGGTCTCGCGTCCGAGATATCACACTCGATGGTCGCGCTCGGCTGGCGCCTGCAGCACACGACCGACAGCACCGCGGCGACCCACTTCGCCCTGATCGGCGGCGCCGTCTTCGGCGGTTTCGCCGCCCTGCACTGGTGGTTCCCGAAGATGACCGGCCGCACGATGGGCGAGACCCTCGCCCGCTTCTCTTTCTGGACGATGGTGCTGGGCATCCTCCTCGCGTTTGTGCCGCTCTTCCTCGCCGGCGCCGAAGAGGGCCAGGTGGTCGACGCCTACAAGTTCTTCGACGGGACCGGCGTCAGCGCCTACAACCTGATCGCGACGATCGGCACCTTCATCCTCGCCGCGGGGATCCTGATGACCCTGGTCAACGCGATCCTCAGTCGCGAGGGTGGCACTCCGGCCGGGCACGACGCCTGGGGAGGCGACTCACTCGAGTGGTTCGCGCTCTCGCCGCCGGAGCCACACAACTTCGACCTGCTGCCCGACGTCCGCAGCGCCCGTCCGCTGCACGACATCCGCGGAGCGATCGCCCACCGCAGCGCCCGTTCCGAGCGGCCGGCCCGCGAATCGCAGCCGGTAGCCTAGCCAGCCATGTCCGGCGCCCAGATCGCTGCAATCTCGCAGCGCCCCGTCGCGCCTTCGCTGCTGCGCGACTTCGCCACGCTGACCAAGCCGAAGGTGCAGTCGCTGCTGCTCTTCATCACGGTGACGACGATGTACGTGGCGGGGGACCCGTCGCTCGGCCTCGTCTTCCTCACCTGCCTGGGCGGCGCTCTCTCTGCCGGTGGTGCCGGGGCGATAAATCACGCGGTTGACCGCGACATCGACCGCGGCATGGCCCGCACCGCCGATCGACCCGTTGCCAGTGGGCGCATCTCGCCGGCGGTGGCGATCGGCTTCGGCGTCCTGCTGGCGGCGGCGTCGTTCGCCCTGCTGGCACTGACGGTCAACCCGCTGGCGGCGGCCCTCTCACTCTCTGGCTTCTTCGGCTACGTCTTCGTCTACACGCTCTGGCTGAAGCGCACGACGCCGCAGAACATCGTCATCGGCGGCGCCGCGGGCGCGGTGCCGCCACTGGTTGCATGGGCGGCGGTAACCGGCAGCCTCAGCGGCACCGCTTTCTACCTCTTCGCGATCGTCTTCTTCTGGACCCCGCCCCACTTCTGGGCGCTCTCCCTGTTGATGAAGGACGAGTACGCAAAGGCCGGGGTGCCGATGATGCCGGTCGTCCGCGGCGAGGACGAGACGCGACGCCAGATCCTCCTCTACACGATCCTGCTCTACGCGGTAACCCAACTGCCCTTCTGTGCCGGCGGCTTCGGCATCGCCTACCTGGTTGGGTCGATGACCCTCGGCGCCGGCTTCATCTACTTCGCCGTACGGCTACTGCGCAGCGCCGAACGCCGCTGGGCCCTGCGCACCTACCTCTTCTCCCTCGCCTACCTGGCCCTGCTCTTCCTGACGATGCCAATCGACGCCAGGCTGTAGATGGCCGCCGCCATCTCCTGATAGAAATCCGCCCGTGGACCGCGAGACCTCAAGACGAGATATGGTCGCCGGCCTTATGGCCGGAGGAATCGCCGCGGCCATCTTCGCCCTCTGCTTCGTCGCCGCGACCCTCTACATCGCCTCCTGATGAGCGAGCATCGCGAGATCCGCGAGCCCGGCGAGCTGGTCTACCCGCCCCGGCCCTCATGGGCGCCCGTTTTCTTCGCATTTGCCGCCGCCCTGGCAGTCTGCGGAGTCTTCGCCGAGGGCTTCATGGTCCGTGGCTGGATCTACTCGATCATCGGCCTAGTCGTTCTGCTCTTCGCCCTGCGCAGCATGATCCGCAGTGCCACCGTGGACTACTTCCGCCTGCCGCGCAGGCAGCACACCCGCGGCGCCGTGTTGCCTGTCGAAACGATTTCACCACCACGCCCCTGACGCGCTGAGACGTCAGTCCGGGCTCATGCCGGAGGTCGCGCCTTCCGCGGTCCAGACGCGCACTATGTCCCGGATCGAGAGCACACCGACCAGGTTCCCTTCGTCGAAGACGACCAGATGGCGGATGCCGCGGGTGGACATCTCCGAGGCGGCGTGCTCGAGGCTCCAATCGGGCGAGGCGGCAACGACTCCCTCACTCATGTGCTGTGAAACCCGCTCGACATCCGGGTCCTCGCCTTGGCCCAACGAGTTGAGGATGTCGCGCTCGGTGACGATGCACGGAACCGGCAGCTCGTCGTCGTTCACCAAGGCGGCGCCGATCCCCTTCTCGACCATCATCGTGGCCGCCTCGCGCAGCGTATGCGATGGGCCGACGGTCAACACGACCTTCGACATCCCGTCCCGTACCTGCATTCTCGTCCCTCTCCTTCGCCGTTCGCGGGTTAGTGAGAATCGCCTCAAGCCTACCCGACCGCCCAGGCATGGCAAGGCACGTTTGGCGCGGCCTCGACCTATAGACTCCGGCGCGCTTCGCGCCGCATGACGATGCCTAAGCCACCGAACCCAATCCGCGCCCTTTTTGCCCTCGCCGCCGTGGCGGTCGTTCTTCTCGCGGCCTCCGGATGTGGCACGAGCACTGCGGACCCGCAGCACGGCCGCGTCCTCTTCGTGCAGAAATGCGGTGTCTGCCACGCGATGGCCGAGGCTGGCACGACCGCCCAGATTGGACCAAACCTCGACGACGCGTTTGCCGCCGCTCGATCGGCCGGAGAGGGCGGCGAAACGGTCGAAGGCATCGTCGAAGCGCAGGTCGAGTTCCCGCGCCCGAGCAACGCCAACCCGGCTGCGTCGATGCCGGCCGACGTTGTCAGTGGCCAGGACCTTGAGGACGTTGCCGCCTACGTCGGCATGTATGCCGGCGTGCCCGGCGCGGCGCCGCCGCAGGTCCCAGGCGGACCCGGTGCTCAGGTCTTCGCCAACAACGGCTGCGGCGGCTGCCACACGCTCGCCGCCGCCGAATCGGGGGGCGTCACCGGCCCGAACCTGGACGAAGCGCTGCCCGGCCAGGACGCGAAGATGGTCGAAGAATCGATCGTCGATCCGAATGCCGAGATCGTCAAGGGCTACCCGGCCAACGTGATGCCCCAGAACTTCGGCGAAACGCTGTCGAAGAAAGAAATCGAAGACCTCGTCCAGTACCTGCTGAAAGAAACGAAGTCGGCCGGCGGCGCTAAGAGCCAGGGCGGCTGAGTTACCCGCGGCCGAGTCTGGCCGCTGACATCATCTGAGGACGATGCGGACCAGGCTCAAAGACCGCCTCGAGATCTCCCCAAAGCGCTACGCGCAGGTCACCATGGCCGCACTGGCGGCGCTGTCGCTAATCGTGCTGACCGGTGCCGGTGTCCGGCTCACCGGCTCGGGGCTCGGCTGTCCGGATTGGCCCAAGTGCTACGGCGGCACCGTGCCTCCGCTCGATACGCACGCGGTGATCGAGTACGGCAATCGCGTCCTCACCGGGTTTGTCGGCATCGCCGTGATCGCCGCCAGCGTGCTCGCCTGGTTCCGCCGCCCCTACCGCTGGCACCTCGCGCTCTTCGGCGCTCTGCTGCCGCTAGGGGTAATCGGGCAGGCGATCCTCGGCGCTCTCGTGGTCAAGTATCACCTCGCCCCGGGGCTGGTGATGAGTCACTTCATCCTCTCGATGTTGCTGCTCGACGCCTCCTTCGCGCTCGCCTGGTGCTCGCGTTACGAACCGTGGGAGCGGCGGCGCTCCAGCGACCGACTGGGCGTCTGGGCCGTACGGGCGCTGATCCCGCTTGGACAGTTGACGATTGCCGCCGGCACGATCGCCACCGCCTCCGGCCCCCATGCCGGCGCCCACGCGGGCCAACTGGTCCACCGCTTCAGCTTCGAGGGAAGCAGCACCCTCGAGTGGGTTGTGCAACGCCACGCGGCGATCGCGATGATCTTCGGCCTGGCAGCAATAGTCGTATGGCTGCTTCTGCGCCGTTCTGGCGGCGATGGGCGTGCCGCGCGACCTCTTTCCGCCGTAATCGCCCTGCTAGCCCTACAAGGCGTCGTAGGCGGTCTTCAGTGGTGGCTGAAGCTACCTGGCGAGCTCGTCTGGGTCCACGTGGCCCTGGCAACCTTGACCTGGTTGGCGATGCTCTGGACTGTCGCCGCGGCCGGGAGGCTCGAGCCCCGCGGGGCGATGGCCGAGCCTTCCAGCCAACAGCAGGACCAGGCGTCGCTAGTACAAGCGCCGACCGGAGCCTGAGCGAATCATCTACAAGCGCAGGGCGCGTTTCTATTCAGCTCTCTGCAACCTGTGCAGCGGCGAGATCGACGACGACGTGGGTTATCGGCAGGTCGATCTCGTTGCGAGCGCGCTCGACCACACCGTGCTCGAGCCAGCGCGATCGCTCCGGTGGATGGGTCGAGATCACTATCTCGTCGGCGGGGAAGACCCGAAGCGCGTCCTCGATCGCCACGTTCGGGTCCGAGTCGCCGATCTCACCCCTTGCTCTCAAGCCCAACTGGTCGATGGCGATCAGCGAGAGCTCCATCCGCTGGCGTGCGAGCTCGATCGCTTCGTCGATGTCGGATGCCCAGTGGGAGGCGCGGCTCCCGGCCAGCGCCGGCGTCACCACGAGGATCTCGCAGCTGCGGTTGCGGCACCGCTCCCGAATCTCCGCCAGCAGAGCCTCGCCCTCGACCGTCTCGTTGGCGACGACAAGCAGGCGATGCTTGCCGTCCCCACCGCGGGTCAGCTCGACGCTGCGCGTAAGCGACCCGCGTGAGCTGTTGTAGGCAATGCCAGCACCAAAACCCACCAGCGTCGCCGCTAGGACGACCCCGAACACGGGGCTGGTCAACAGCGTCAGCGCGATCACCGCCAGCGCCCCGACTCCGATCACAACTACCCACCGAAACGCATCAGCCTCGGATCTGAGGGGATTGTGCATACCCCAGTTTTACCCGCGCGACTAAAGGATGTAAACAGCCGTATAGACGATGAGCCACATGACGTCGACGAAGTGCCAGTAGATACCGGGCACCTCGACGCCGAGGTGATCCTCCGCTTTGGGGCCGAAGTGGCCGCGGAAGGCTCTGATCGTGGCGAAGCTGAGCAGCATCAGGCCGACGAAGACATGGGCGCCGTGCAAGCCGGTAAGGCCATAGAAGATCGAGCCGAAGGCAAGGTCACGGGCACTGAAGCCGATGTGGACGTACTCGTTGATCTGGATGAAAAGGAAGGTCGCACCGAGTAGCCAAGTGAGAACGAGGCCGAGTTTGAGCCCTTTCTTGTTGCCCCGCCGGATCGACTCGAGCGCGTAGTGGATCGTGAAGCTCGAGGAGACCAGGATCGCCGTGTTAATTCCGGCGACGGCGACGGGCAGCTCGTAGGGGTGAGGGGGCCAGGTCGGCGGGTGAACGACGACGCGGAGGAAGAAGTAGGAAGCAAAGAAGGCGCCGAACAGCATCACCTCGGAGACGATGAAGAGCAGGATGCCCAACGTTTGACGATCGATCCGTGAGCTCTGGTTGGCCTCAGGCGGCCCGTGGTGCTCCTCCTCGTGGGAGTGGCCGAGGGCGACGGTCGCGCTCTCCATCAGGATTCCCCCCCGTCCGCCACCGAAGCGGCAACCGCCTCGGCCGGGCGACCGACCTCGAGGTGCTCGACCGGCTTCTCGGTGATCTCGCGCGTGCGACCGAGCAGGTCCTCGTCGAGCCAGCGCGAGTCCTCGCCGGCAAAGGTCGAGATCAGCACCTCGTCGACCTGGTAGTGCTCGATCGCGTTCTGCACGGCGTGGAAGGGATCGGGGCTCATCGGCTGCCCGGTGGCATCAATGTCGGATCGGTAGAGCTCGGCGAGAGTCGAAGCGAGATCGCGGACGATTTCGGGCTCCGAGACGCCCTCCGCACGCGGGCAGATGATCGTGTAGCGGTGCGGGTGCCCAGCGGCGCGTTCCTTCAACCTGGTGACCAGGTCGGGGGCGGCAACCGTTTGGGTGGCGACGACAAGCGTGTGGTTTTTCTCCCAGCTGATCGAGTCGTCCTGAACGCGCACCGGGATGTGAATCACCGCTACGTCTGGCTCGAAGCGGCTTTTCGCCCACTCGACGAGATCCTTGCGGGTGATGCCGAAACGCGTCTCGGCGCGGCAGGAAAGAAGGAGCTCGCCGGGTTCGTGGGCGCGCACCGCGTCATCCATGGCGAGAGCCGAATCGCGGTCCATGACCTCGCCGACCGACTCGATCCCGTACGCCGAGAGGATCGACATCGTCACCTCGACCCGGGCGCGGGCTGCGTCGCGCAGCTCGCCGCTATCGATCAACTGGCCGACCGCAGGCTGATTTTGGGGAGCCGCAACAGCGACAAAGGGCACCTTCTCGGCGCGCTCACGAACGGCTTGCAGCAACTTGCGGCCACCGGCGACCTCGTTGAGGAAGACCAACAGCGGCTGCGCCTCGGCTGGCTCGCCGCTCACGTTTGCCCCACCACAGTCGGCTCCGGTTTGGCGACCTCGGCACCTTCACCGGCCATGATCGCGTGGCGGGCGCCGGGCACGCCAAACTCATACGGCCCGCCGACCACCCGCGGGATCTCATCGAAGTTGAAGATCGGCGGCGGCGAGGAGACCTGCCACTCGATCGAGTTCGCCCGCCACGGGTTGCCGCCGGCGCGAGGCCCAAAGCGCCAACTGACGATCATGTTGTAGAGGAAGACGAGCTGGACCGCACCGAGCATGAAGGCGAAGCAGCTGATTAGCAGGTTCCAATTACCGAACTGGGTCGCGTAGTCGGCAACGCGCCGCGGCATCCCATCCATGCCGATCCAGTGCATCGGAATGAAGGTGCCCCAGGTGCCGAGCAGGGTCCCCCAGAAGTGGACCCGCCCCAATTTCTCGTCGTACATCCGCCCGGTCATCTTCGGGAACCAGTGGTAAATCCCGGCGAAGATCGTGAAGACCGAACCACCAAAGAGCACGAAGTGAATATGGGCGACGATGAAGTAGGTGTCGGAGACGTGGATGTCGATCGGCACCATGCCCAGCATCACGCCACTGATCCCGCCGATCGTGAAGGTGACGATGAAGGCAAGCGAGAACAGCATCGCCGTCGAGTAGGTATGGATCTTGCCGAAGTAGAGCGTCCCCAACCAGGAGAAAATCTTGATCCCGGTCGGCACGGCAATCAGCAGCGTGGTGAACATCATCGGCACCCGCAACCAACTGAACATGCCGGCAACGAACATGTGGTGGGCCCAGACGGAATAGCTGAGGACGACGATTCCGATCAGCGCCAGCGCCATCAGCCGGTAGCCGAAGATTGGTTTACGGGCGTGGGTCGAGATGACCTCGGAGATGATCCCGAACCCGGGCAGCATCATGATGTAGACGGCCGGGTGCGAGTAGAACCAGAAGATGTGCTGGTAACTGATCACGTCACCGCCGCCGGCGGACTGGAAGAACTGGGTGCCGAGGAGGCGGTCGAAGAGGACCATGAACTGGGCGCCAGCGATGAACGGGGTCGCGGCGACGACCAGCAGCGAGGTCGAGAGATTGGCCCAGACCAGCAACGGCATCCGCCAGAAAGTCATTCCGGGCGCACGCATGGTGATGATCGTGACTAAGAAGTTGAGCGCGGTCGCGATCGAAGAGGCGCCGGCGAACTGCACGCCGAGGTTGAAGAACGACTGCCCCAACGGCGCCCCGGTGGAGAGCGGCGCGTAGCCGGTCCAGCCGGCGTCGAAGGCGCCGCCCGGGGCGAGGAAGCTGCCGATGAAGAGCAGCCCGGCCAGCGGCAGCATCCAGAAGCTGAGCGCGTTGAGCCGCGGGAAAGCCATGTCCGGCGCGCCGATCATCAGCGGCAGGACGTAGTTGGCGATGCCGGCGAAGACCGGGATGACGAAGACGAAGATCATCAGCACAGCATGGGTGGAGAAGAGGCTGTTGTAAGTGGCGGCGTCGACGATCTGGGTGCCCGGCTGTGCCAGCTCGGCGCGGATCAGCATCGCCATCAGGCCGCCCACGAAGAAGAAGAAGAAGGTCGTGCAGATGTATTGGATACCGATCACCTTGTGATCGGTGTTGAAGCGGAAGTAGTCCTTCCAGCTCTTGGCGCCGTGCTGGGAGTGGTCGTCGGGGATCGTCGGCATCCCGGCGGCCCAGCGCAGCCAGTAGTCAAAGCAGCCGAAGCCGGCGAGGAAGCCGAGTGGGCCGGTGACCAAAGGCACGATCACGTGCGGATAGCCGGTCTGCTCGGTCTGCCAGATCGGCAGGCCGGAGATGTCGCGCAGAACGACGACCAGGCCGACGCCGAAGGCAGCGGCCAGCAGCGCGCCGAGCACGCCTCGAATCCATCCTGGTTGCTTGATCGCGGCCACCATCAGTCGGTCTGCGCCTCCATTATGCCCCGCCCGCCCCGAGGGGCTGCACCGGGTCGGTTTCGGTGTCCTGGCGGATAGTTTCCAGATAGGGAGCGGGCACCTTTTCTTTCAATCCGCCGACCCATTTGCGGAAATCAGCCGGCGGTTCGACCACGACTTTGGCCCGCATCGAAGCGTGGCCGAAGCCACAGAGCTCGGTGCAAATCAGCTGGTAAGCGCCTGCCTTGTCCGGGGTAACAGTCGCGGTCGTGGTTATCCCCGGCACGTTGTCTTTCTTGACCCGCCACTCGGGCACCCAGAAGGAATGGATTACGTCGAGCGAGTGCATTTTGAACTGGATCTGGCGGTTGAGCGGGACGTGCAGCTCGCCCTGCGAATAGGCATCTCCTTTACCGGGGTAACCGAAGCTCCAGGCGTACTGCTGCGAGAAGACGTCGACCGTGAGCGGATTGCCGTGGACCTCTTCGATGTCGTTGAGCACCGACCAGCTGTAGCCCGCGCCGAAGAGGACGATGATCGTCGGGATTAGCGTCCAGGCGACCTCGAGCCGCGTGTTGCCATGGATCGGCTCGCCGTCGGATTCGTCACCGGGCTTGGCTTTGAATTTCCACAGCGCGTAGAAGAGCATCACCATCACCAGCGAGAAGACGAAGGACGAGAGCACGATCATCACGTTGAGCAGATCGTCGATCTTCGGCGCGGCAGTCGAAGCCTCCTGGCCGTCCCAGTTGATCGACACCATCACCGCAGACATCGCCGCCGTGAGGGCGACGGTTGCGGCGAACATCTTCGCTATCGGCAGGCGGCCGTACATGAGGCGGCGGGCATTCTATTGAAGCGGCGGCGGGAGGTTTTCTGCTCCCAGCCCAGCCGACGCGGCCAGAACCCCTCGCGCCACTCCCTCCCAGCTCCAGAGCCGTCGCGAGGTAGCCACGAGGGCATCGCGAGCCTCGGCTCTCAAGGGCTCGGAAAGCACGAGCCAACCGTTCAAGCGGGAAGCGATCGCCTCGACGGCTCCCTCCTCGACCGGGAACGAAACCAGCTCAGCAGCCTCAGCCGGCAGCGTCTCCGCCAGCTCCCGCGAAACCTCCAACATCCCCGAGTGCCCGGCTGAAACCGGTAGCACCCCACAAGCCGCAGCCTCCGCAGCAACCATCCCAAAGGCCTCTGGAAAGGTGCTGGGCATCACCAGCGCCTCGGCCCCGGGCAGCAACTCAGCAACCTCATCGTGCTCCAGTCGCCCAATGAATTCGACCGAGTCTGCGATGCCTTTCGCTGCATCCAGGTAGCCGGCGGGTGGACCAGCCAGGAACGCGCTCAGGATCGACAACGGCTCAGCGGATCCACCCTCCAGCCCCCTCCCCAACTTCGCAACCGCGCGCGCATCGTCGAGATCCCCCCTATTGAGAGCTGCAAGCAAGCGGCGCAACCCCTGCTCGTACTCGCCGTAACCCGCGATCTGCAGTACCGCTTCTGGGTGAGAGTCCTTCACTAGAGGCCACGCAGCCAACAGCAGATCCACGCCCTTAGAGACGATCAGCTTCCCGACAAAGACAACCCGAAGGCCTTCTCCCGCGGGTGGTGCGGTGGGAGGGGGGGTTCGGACGGGTGAGTCCGCTAACCCCCCCTCCTGCCGCGACAGGACCCGCGGCCGAAAGCCCTCCGTATCTACTCCCGGAGGACCGAGGCGCGTCTTCTCCTGAAGTCCGGCGACGCTTGGCAACGCCGCCCACAGCGACTCGGCCGTATGCCGCGAGCCAACCAGGACGCAGTTCGCAGCCCGCATCCCCTCTTCTGCATAGGGAAGAAAGCGAGGATGAGGTTTGACGGTGTACTCGAGAGCTGAACCGTGGATCTTGGCCGCAAAAGATCCGACGTCGGATCGAGCGAGAATTGCTGGGCCCATGACCAGGTGGCCGGCCAACGCAGCATCAAAGCTGCCAACGCTCTTGGCGACATCGCACACGGCAGCGACGTTGGCGTCGATATAGCGATCGAGCTCGTCGTCGGTGAGCTCAGGAAAAGCTTTGACCTGGAAGCCCTCGTAGGGATCCTTGACGTAGACGGGCAGGAGGCCGCCGATGTCGGGGTTGTGAATCTGGACCCCTTCGATCTCGACCTGACGGTCCTGACAGAGGAGATGGACCTCGTGGCCGAGCCGGGCCAGGGCACGGGCCAGATTGAGCGTATAGATGTTGCTGCCGGTGCCGCGCAGCATGTAGCCGTGGAAGAGAAGAACGCGCATGGTGCCGAGCAAGCTATTAGTGTTCCCGGCCGTGAACGCGAAGCAGCTCTACCGGATGCGGGCACCGGCCTCGGGACGAGAGGCTCTGGCCTATGCCGAGCCGGGCTCGGTCTACGTCGATCGCGAGACCGACGAGGAGATGGTGCCGGTGGCGATGGTCCTGCCCCTAGCTCCCTCCGCATCGGCCCTGCCGCGCACGCCGGAGAACCTGCGCGCCTGCCGCCGCTGCGACCAACTGATCGGCTTGGACATCAGCGACTGCCCGTACTGCAGCTTGCGCCAGGAAGCGCTCTAAGCCAGCTCTACGGTTTTTTCACGAGCGTCGCGGTGTAGAGCAGGCGGGCGTTGCTGTAGTAGCAGCCGTAGGTCTTGGTCTTGCCGACGCCTTGCTGCGGGTGACCGCCCTGGATGTCTTCCTTCGAAGAGCAGTGTTTGGGCAGGCGGCTGCCGCGCCAGGTGTTGTCTTCGGTGACGTTGAAGGCGAACATCGGTGCCCAGGTCGGGATCGTCAGGGCGACGACATCGCCCTGGAGGACCGAAAGCGGATGGTCGAGGGCGAAGACCGGGGTGCTGCCGAAGTAGGGATTGAGGATCTGCAGCGGGCTTTGGCGAATGAGCTTGAACTGGGGTGGATTCGAGCCTTCCACCAGGCGGAGGACGCCGATTCGAGCCTGCGAGGGCTTGCCGAGAAATTCGTCAAAGAAGCCAACCTCATCGGTCATCTTGTCGCTGTCAGTGCGCGACGGGCGCGAGAGAGTGATCGACCAGGCGACGACCTTGCCGTCGAACGGAGCCTCGTAGGGTCGCGGTACGCCACCGGCGATCGCCTGAAAACCGGTCACATGACCCTCGACCCGGCAAGGGATGACCTCGACGTTGTTGACGATCTTGCCTGGGCACGAGGGCGGAGGCGTCGAATCGGTCTTGCCAAGCACGACGACGCGGGCCGGTGCCGAATCGGCGGCGCCCGGCCAAGTGGCAGCCACGAGCAGCGCTAGGGCGCAGGCGAAGCCCAGCGCGGTCAGTGCGCGCACTCGGTGAGATCGGTTTTCTGCTGCTCTCATCAAGTTCTCCAGCGACAACCCCTGCCTACATCCAGGGTTGCGGCACGGGATTCTGTCGTTCGCCGTCGTTTGGCGGGGTCCTCCGGCGCGGCTGCACGATCCGTCCCCGGTAGGGTTGCCTGCCGAGATGGAAACTGTGAATCCAGCAGACGATTTCATCCCGGCCGGGCTGGCTTCGCTTGGGATCGAGGCGGACGAGATCGACCTGGCTGTGATGGCCGCATTCCACCAGCTGCTCTGGCCGCCCCTGCTCGAGCTGCTCGCCCTCGACACTGAGGGTCTCGAGGTCGAGCGCTGCCCCGATCTCTCAAAGGCACCACAATGAGCAACGGCCTTGACCTTGGCCTGCGCGCGCAGGCCGCTGCGATCGCCGCCGGCGACGTCGACCCCGGCGAGCTGCTCGAGGCCACCCTCACCCGGATCGAGGAGCGCAATCCCGCCCTCAATGCAGTGATCGAGACCTTCCCCGAGCGCTCGCGCGAGATGCTCGCTGCCGCCCCCGAGGGCCCGCTCTACGGCGTGCCAATCGTGATCAAGGACGAGTGGCCGCTGCCCTGGCGCGCCCAGCGCTTCGGCGCCGCCGAACTTATGGTGCCCACCGCACCAGCCGAGTCGGGGCCATACCGCGCCCTGCGCGACGCCGGGGCCGTGATCGTCGGCGTCGGCAACATGCACGAGCTCGGTGCCGGCAGCACTGGCAACACGTCCGTCTATGGACCGGCCCGCAATCCATGGAACACCGAGCGCTGCCCGGGCGGTTCGTCCAGCGGGCCGGCCGCCTCGGTCGCAGGCCGACTGGTCGCCGGCGCGGTCGGCGCCGATGGGCTGGGCTCCGTCCGCTTCCCCGCCGCCTACTGCGGCCTGACCGGGCTCAAGCCGACCTTTGGCCGCTCGGCGATGGACGGTCACCACATGGCGCCGGTCACGACCTTGATCGTCTCCGGACCGCTCTGCGCCGACGCCGGCGACTGTCGCCTCTTGGGCTCGGTGCTCTACGGCGAGAAGCTTGCCGCAGGCGAGACCACCGGACTGCGAATCGGTGTCGTCCGCGACACCGTCTCCGAAGACGTCACCCCCGAGGTGGCCGAGGCCTGCGACGCCGCGGTCGAGGCGCTGCGCGCCGAGACCGGCGGCGAAGTGCGCGAGGTCGAGCTGCCCGGCCTCGATCCGGCGACCCTCGCGGCGATCCTGATCATCAACTCCGAGAGCATGGCTGGCACCACGCCCGAGCGTCTCAACAAACTCAACCCCGAGCTAAGCCCCCTCGCGCGCGGCTCGCTCAAGTACAGGATGCTGCTGCCCGCCGCCGCGACCACCCAGGCCACCCGGGTGCGAACGCTGATGCGGCGACGCCTCGCGGCCCTCTTCTCCGAGGTCGACGTGATCGCTTGGCCGACGATTCCAGCTCCAGCGCCACCGCTAGACGCGCCGATGGTCGAGTTGCCTTCTGGAACCACCACGGCCGATCAGGCAAATGTCCGTGGCGCCGCCCTCGCCAACCTGACCGGGATCCCTTCGATCAGCATGCCGGTCGGGCTGAGCGACGAGGGACTGCCGATCGCCTTGCAACTGCAAGGCGCCTGGGGCACGGACGAGCTGCTGCTCGACGTCGCCGAGGCGCTTGAGCGAGCCAACGAGCGTCGCTGGGTCGAGTCTCTGCCGCCGCTTGCAGAGACTTCTCCAACGGAGGCTTAAGTCTGATGGCCGGGGCGATCGTGGTTGAGGGGCTGGAGCGCGCCTTCGACGAAGTGCTTGCTGTCCAAGGCATCGACATCGAGGTCGGCGAGGGCGAGATTTATGGCTTCCTCGGCCCAAATGGGGCGGGCAAGACCACCACCGTGCGAATGCTGACCACGCTGCTACTGCCGACGGGCGGGCGGGCGACGGTGGCAGGCCACGACGTCGTCGGCGCAGCGCGTCAAGTGCGGGCTTCGATCGGTGTCGCTCTGCAGGAAGCGGCCCTCGACCCGCTGATGACCGGCCGCGAGCTGATCCGCCTGCAGGCGACGCTGCAGGGACTCCCGGGGGCAGAGGGAAGGCGCCGCGCCGACGATCTGCTCGAGCGAGTCGACCTCGCCGCCGCCGCCGATCGGCGCGTCGGCACCTACTCGGGCGGGATGCAGCGACGGCTCGACCTCGCCGCAGCGCTAGTCCATGAGCCGCGCGTGCTCTTCCTTGACGAGCCAACCACCGGCTTGGACCCGGTCAGCCGCAAAACGATCTGGGAGGAGGTGCGCAGCCTCAACGACGAGGGCACCACCGTCTTCCTCACCACCCAGTACCTGGAGGAGGCCGACCAACTGGCCGACAACGTCGGCATCATCGACAGCGGCAAGATCGTCGCCGAGGGGACGCCGGCATCGCTCAAAACCGAAATCGGGCACCCCCACATCCGCCTCCAGATCGAGGAGGGCTCGATCGCCGAGGCCGAGGAGATCTGCGCCCGAATTGGCCCACTGCTGCCGCCGGTCGACGGCAAAATGGTTCTGGTCGAGGTCGAGCACGGCGCTGGCGACATCCCCCGGGTCGTTAGGGCCCTGGACGAGGCTGGCATCGAGGTCGGCTCGCTGGAGCTCGTCCGGCCCAGCCTCGACGACGTCTTCGTCGCCAAAACCGGCTACCACCTCGAGCAGGAGGAGGAGAGCGGCGAGGAGGAGGCCGTCAAAGCGTGAGCGGCCTGGTGATGAACCTGCGGGTCGTCAGGGCGCTCGGCATGCGCTCGATCCGCCAGACCTTCCGCCGACCGCAGCTGCTGGCGCCGATCGTCGTCTTCCCCACCATCCTGCTGGCAATTCAAACCGGCGGCGCCGGTGCCGCGGTAAACCTGCCTGGCTTCCCTCCCGTGCAGAGCTTCCTCCAGTTCATGCTCGCCGGGGCGATGATGCAGTCCCTGATGCTCGCCGGCAACAGCGGCGGGATCGCGCTCGCGGTTGATATCGAGATGGGCTTCACCGACCGGCTCTTCGCAGCGCCGATCTCGCGCTACACGATTGTCCTCGGTCGCCTCGCCGGAACCGCCGCGCTGGGGCTTTTCTCAGCGCTCTGGTTCCTCTCCATCGGCCTCATCTTCGGCGCTCATATCGAGGGCGGCGTTCCCGGCGCGCTGCTGGCGATCGCCCTGGTCACGACGACGGCGATGGCTGTCGGCGGAATCGGCGCGGCAATTGCCCTGCGCACCGGTAGCGCCAGCGTCGTCCAAGGACTCTTCCCACTCGTCCTCGTCGTCCTCTTCCTCTCCTCGGCCTTCTTCCCGGTCGACCTGATGATCGAGCCGGCGCAAACGATTGCCGAATACAACCCGCTCAGCTTCGTTGTCGAAGGAGTGCGCGAGCCGATCATCTCGGGCATCGACGCCACCGACACGGGCGAGGCCCTGTTGGCGATCGCCGCCATCGTCATCCTCGGACTGGTGCTAAGCGCGCGGGCACTGCGCCACCGTTTGCGGGTGGGTTGATGGAAGCGATCGCGCCGATCCCCGCCTGGCGCGCCAATCTGGCGACGATCGCCGCGCTGATGGCGCGGGCAAAGAACGAGCTACTGAGGGTTCCTGGCGCGGCGATCCCTGGCGTGCTCGCACCGACGATCTTCTTCCTTGGCCTCAACGGGGTCTTCGGCGCCCTGACCCAGCTGAAAGGGTTCGAAACTGGCGCCTATGAGAGCTTCATCGTCCCGGTCAGCATGCTGCAGGGGGCCGGCTTCACCGGTGCCGCCGCCGGCGTCAACCTCGCCCGCGACATCGAACAGGGTTGGCTCGACCGGCTGCTCGTCTCCCCCGCACCGCGCTGGGTCCTGCTCGCTGGCACGGTGCTCGCAGCGAGTGCCCGAGCACTGATTCCCGCCACTTTCGTGCTGACGATCGCGCTGATTCTCGGCGCCGGCTGGCCGGGCATCGACGGGCTGCTCGTCACCTACTTCATGGTCGCGGCGATGGCCGCGGTAGCCGCCTGCTGGGGATCGATGCTGGCGCTGCGCTTCAAGAGCCAGTCGGCGGCACCGCTGATGCAGGCCGGGATGATGGCGCTGATCCTGACCACGACGGCCTACGCGCCGCTGGCCCTGCTGCAGGGCTGGCTTGCCGACATCGCCCGCATCAACCCGGTCACGCAGGTAATCGAAGCGTCGCGGCAGGGCTTCGTCGGCGAAGTTACCTGGGCCGAAACCTGGCCCGGCCTGCTCGCCTTGGCAGGACTGCTCGCCGTACTCGGCACCCTGGCGCTGCGCGAGATGCGCCGCACCGCGGCGTGAGCGCGACAGATATCGCCGCGGGCGTCCTGCACCAGAACTGGCTGGAGGGCGATCGTGACGGGACCCACTTCGCCTACACCCAGCCCAGCCCAGGCCGCTACCCGTGGCAGTGGTACTGGGACTCGTGCTTTGCCGCGATCGTCTGGCGGCGTTTCGATGCCGAACGGGCGCAAACCGAGCTGCAGACCCTGCTCGCCGCGCAGCGCGATGATGGCTTCATCGGCCACACGATCTTCTGGGACCGACCCGTCTCGCTCGGCCGCTACCCCTTCTACAACGTCACTTCGCGGTACTCGTTCCAGACGGGGACGATCCAGCCGCCGCTGCTCGCCTGGGCTTGGCGGATAGCCGTCGGCGACCCGGCCACCGAGCCCAGGATCGCCGCCCAGGCCGACTGGCTACTGCGCAACCGTGATCTTGACGGCGACGGCCTGCTCTGGATCGTGCAGCCGGACGAGTCGGGCCTTGACGCCTCCCCCAAGTTCGATCCGGTCTGGGGTCGTCGCGCAACGGGACAGATCGGCTTTCCCCTCTTGGTGCGCCACAACCGGCGACTTGGCTTCGACGCCCGCCGGATCCGCGACCGAGGCGGCCCAGTGCTCTGCGAGACCCTGGTCAACACGCTCTGGTCGCTGTCGCTGCAAGCGTTGGGGCGCCCATCGGCGACCCCAGCGCTAGTGGAGCGGCTCTGGAACGAGCGCCGTGGCCTCTTCCTCGACGAAGCGCAACCAGGGGGCGAGCGGCCAACCATCCTCACCTGGGCGGCGCTCGCGCCGCTCGCTCTGCCCGACCTGCCGGAGGAGATCGGCCGGCGCCTGGTCGAGGAGCACCTGCTCAACCCAACGGAGTTCCTGACCGCCGTCGCGCCACCTTCGGTCGCTATCAAAGAGCCGAGCTACGAACCGGGCGATGGCCGCGGCCCAATCCGTCGCTACTGGCGCGGCCCCACCTGGATCAACGCGGCTTGGCTGCTATGGCTCGGCCTACAGCGGCTCGGCTACCACCAGGAGGCCAACGACATGGCCGATGGACTTATTCGTGCCGTCGAGCGAGAAGGGCTGCGCGAGTACTACGACCCGAGCACCGGAAAAGGGCTCGGAGCAAAAGACTTCGCCTGGTCAGCACTTGTGGCTGAGATGGTGCCTATCGAGGACAAATAGGCGGCTGGCAAGGACGCAGGGAGTGAGACGAGGGGAGCGCACTTCCGTGCGTGACCCGAAGGCGAACGACCGAGGACACCGCCAGCCGGCTATTTGTACCGATAGGTGATGCGGCCCCTATCCAGGTCATAGGGCGAGAGCTCGATCTTCACCCGATCACCGGGGAGGATGCGGATGTAGTGACGGCGCATCTTGCCGGAGATATGGCCGAGGACCTCGTGGTCGTTATCGAGTTTGACACGGAACATCGTGTTGGGGAGGGCCTCGGTGATCTCGCCCTCCATCTCGATCTTCTCCTCTTTACCCATGTGGCGGGCAGCGTATCTGAGACATCACAGTCGCGCCTCGCTCGCTGCGCAAAGAATCAGATATGGATGCTTGCTCGCTCGGCGCTCCGCATCACCTTTTTCGTCGTAGATACTCGACCGCGGCTTGACGGTCGGTGACCTCACCCGCGTACTGGGCTGCCTCGAGCTCGGCGAGCACGTCCCCCAGCTCCGGACCCGGCTCGATTTCCAGTGCGGCGGCCAGCTCGTCGCCGCGCAGGAGCGGCTCGGGGGGACCGTCGCGATGCCAATCAAGGGCCGCTGCGAGCATCTGTCGAGCCAAGGCGAGATGGGCCTCGATCGCCTCCTCGGTGGCGAACGGGCCACTGCCGCGGGCGGAGAGCCGGTCGGCGACGGTGAGCAAGGTGACGTCGGCGGCCACCGGTTGGGTGGCGCGCAAGTAGTCATGTATGCGTCGTCGCGGCAGCGGCATCTCGTGGACAAGGAAGCCGAGTCGCAAGTGGTGCCTGGTAAGCGCCTGTAGGTGCTGGCTCAGCCGCCCGCTGGCGCGCAGGCGCGCACAGATCTTGGCAACAACCTCCGCCCCGACGCTGTCGTGGCCGATGAAGGTCACGTAGCCATCGCGCTCCCCACGGGTGGCCGGCTTGCCGATGTCGTGAAGGAGGGCGCCAAAGCGCAGCGCGGTGCCACGGCTCATCTCGTCGGCAAGCGGCTCTTCCAGCAACGCCCGCGTCTCCGCCGCCCGCTCGCCGGCAAACCGCTCGAGGTCGGACTCAACCCGGAGCGTCTGCTCCAGCACCGCCAGGGTGTGACCGTGGACGTCGAGGTGGTGATTGGGGCCTTGCTCAACCCCACGCAACCCCGCCAGCTCGGGAATGACGACATCAGTAAGACCTAGCTCGTCGAGGAGTCCCACCCCGCGCAACGGATCAGGACCGCCGATCAGCCGCCGCAACTCGGCCAGCTGGCGCTCACCAGCCGGCCGCTCGGCGAGCGACGCCTCCGATCTCGCCAGGGCGGCGGTGGCCGGATCGATTTGCAGTCCGAGATCAGTTGCCAGCCGAACTGCGCGCAGCAAGCGCAACGGATCGGCGCGAAAGCTTTCCTCGCTTACAACCCGCAGCAGCCCCTGCTCAAGATCGCCAATCCCACCGTGGGGATCGATCGCCTCGCCGCCCGCAAGCGGCACCGCGACCGCACCGAGGGTGAAGTCCCGCGCGCCCAGATCGGCCTCGATCGTCTCGCCGCGCAGCGCCGTGACGTCGGCCTGCCAGCCCTGGCCACGGGCGACCGCACGCCACGTGGCGAACTCGGCCGAGAGCTCAAAGGCGTGTCCGTCGCCGGCGCTCGCGATCTCCTTCGCCACCCGCGCCGGATCACCGCTAACAGCGAGATCGAGATCAGTCACCTCGCAGCCAAGAGCCGCGTCGCGTACGGCCCCTCCAACGATCCAGGCATCACCCTCGTCCTGCAACGCCCGACGGGCCAGGACGACAAGTGACGAAGCGTCGAGGTGGTCGGAGAGACTCACCCCGGCACCCTGGGGACGCGGGCCGAAATTCCGCAGGTGATCTCGTAGTTGATCGTGCCCAACCGCCTCGCCATATCCTCGGCGAGGATCGCCTCCTCGCCCTGCACGCCGATCAGCACCGCCTCGGCGCCGGGCTCGACCTCGCTATCGGGGCCTAGGTCGACCGTCACGTTGTCCATCGAGACCGTGCCGATGAGCGGGTAACGACGGCCGCCGATCAGCACCTCGGCATTGTTGGAGAGGCCGCGCCGGACCCCGTCGCCGTAGCCCAGCGGCAGCACCCCAACGCAGGTATCTCGCTCGGCCCGCCAGCTCTGCCCGTAGCCGGCGCTGTCGCCAGCGACGAAGGCCTTTACATCGGCTACGTATGAGCGCAGCGAGAGCGCCGGGCGCAGACCCCGCTCGACCGGATCCCCTTGGAAAGGATCGAGCCCGTAGACGGCGACACCGCAGCGCGCCATCCCGAAGTGGGAGCGGCGCTCGCGGAAGACCGCTGCGCTGTTGGCGGCGTGGACGGTGATCGCGGGGAACTCGCGCTTGGCCTCCTCCGCCACCGCGGTGAAGCGATCGAGCTGCTCCACGAAGAAGGCGGACTCCGGTTCATCGGCCGTGGCGAAGTGAGTCCAAACGCCGACCGGCTCCAAGCTGGCGCTCTCGGCGCAGGCGCGCAGAAGGTCGAGCACCTCGGCGGGGTCGCGAGTGCCGAGCCTGCCCATGCCGCTGTCGTACTTGATGTGGACCCGTGCTGGGCGGCCGTGGGCACGGGCGCGCTCGGCAACGAGGTCGAGGAAGCCGCGCCGCCATACCGCCACCTCGGAGCCGGCCTCGAGTGCGGTGTCGAGCTCCTCAAGAGCCAGAGCGCCCATCGTCAGCAGGGGAATGTGGGCGAAGCGTCGGCCGATCCGCTCCGCCTCGGTCGCGGTTGCCACAGCCAACCGGGTCGCGCCACCGGCCAGCGCCGCCTCGGCACAGGCCGCGTCGCCGTGACCGTAGCCGTCGGCCTTGACGACCACGCAGAGCTCCGCCTCGCCGAGCTCGGCCTTCAGCCGCACGCAATTCTCGCGCACGGCGCCGAGGTCGATCCGGGCGGCCGCCCGCTCCATTAGATGACTGATTGCACGGCCGCGTGCGACTGGGGGCGCGCGTGGCCAAGCAGATCAAGGACGCAGGGTGCAGCCTTTGCTGGTTGCAAAGGCAAACCCGAGGACGCAGAGATGCGCAGTGCCACGTGCGTCATCCAGGCGTGCGGGGTTGTGGGATCAGTCATCTCACTCGACGAGCGCGGCCAGCGCGTCGGCCCGCGTGACCATTCCGAGGAAGCGACCCTCGTCGTCGACTACGGGAAGGTGATTGTGATGCTCGTCGGCGATCCTGCGGGCAACCGTCTCGGCACTGGAGTAGTCGTTGACGACGACCGGATCGGCGCTCATCAGCTCCGAGACCTGGGTCGCGAACGCCTTGTCGAGCCGCTTCTCAAAGCCCTTCATCGAACCGACGAAGACGATCCCGCCCATGATGTTGAGGTAGTGGGGAAGATGTAGGTCGGACTCCTCGTCGCTGAGGATCAGGTCGGACTCGCTGACGATCCCAATCACCTTGCGTTCGTCGTCGACGACGGGAATCGCACCCTTCTCGGTCTTCGCCAAGAGCTCAATCGCGCTGCGGGCATCGGCGTCGGGCGAAACGCTGGGGACGGAACTGTCCATGATCTCGGCGGCGGTCTTCATAGGCGAGTGTCGGCGTAGGGAACGTGCATATCTGATTCTTCGTGACTGGAGCCGATGCGAAGCCCCATTGTTCTTGCGAGATTATTCGACGCGGGAGTCGGGACGCATTCCCACCGCGATCGAGTCGATCACGTCGGTGGCGATCACCGACTCGGCGGCGCCAATCCGAGTCGCGGCGTCACGGCCGGCACGAGCGTGGGCGAGGACCGCGGCGCAAGCGGCGGTAAAGGGCTCGAGGCCCCGAGCGAGCATCGCCGCGAGGATGCCGGAAAGAACGTCGCCGGTGCCGGCGGTGGCGAGCGCCGGTGCGGCGAGAGAGTTGACCGCGACGCGCTCACCGTCGGTGACGATCGTGTCGTCGCCCTTCAACACCACCACCGCATTCGCCGCCCGCGCGGCCTCGCGCGCGCTCGCGAGCCGACGCTCGGAGACCTGCTCGGCGCTGCAGCCAAGCAGGCGTCCCAACTCACCCGCGTGTGGGGTGAGCACCGTCGGCGCCGCGCGCGCAGCGATCCGCCCCAGCTCCCCGGCGAAAGCGTTGAGGCCATCGGCGTCGAGCACCAAAGGTGCATCGATCGCGCCGAGAGCCTCGCGGGCGAGCTCAACCGAGCCGGGATCGCGGCCCATGCCAGGCCCCAGCACGCCGGCGGCGGCGCGCTCGAAGGCGCGCAGTAGAACCTTGGCCGAAGCCGGCGCCAAGCAGCCGTCACCACCCGGACAGCCGACCGACATCACCTCCAGCTGGCCCTGCTCGAAGATCGTCTCGAGGTCGGCTGGCACCGCCACGGTCGCGTAGCCGGCACCCGCCCGGATCGCCGCCCGCGAGCACATCTGTACGGCGCCGGTGAGTCCGCGCGAACCGCCCGCGACGGTCACCTGTCCCGAGCTGAACTTAGTCGAGCCTGGCCCGCGGCGCGGTGGCAGCTCCAGCACATCCGCGTCGATGGTCCCGGCGGACGGCGCCCCCGGCGCACCATCCGGGATTCCGATCGGCGCCACCCGCAGCCGCCCGGTGTGCCACTTGCCCGGAGCGACCAGGTGGCCAAGCTTGGCGGCGTGGAAGCTGACGGTGACATCTGCGTCGACCACGGTAGCGGCGACCTCGCCGTTGGAGGCATCGACGCCGGAGGCGACGTCACAGGAGACGACAGGGGCGCCGCAGGCGGCGATCGCCGCGATTGCCGCCAGGGCCGGCTCGCGCGGCTCGCCGGAGAATCCAGTGCCGAAGATCGCGTCGACGATCGCAGCGGAACCGGTCAACCGTGGAGCCAAATCATCGTCGACATGCTCGGCGGCGAAACGCTCCAGGCTGACGGCGGCATCGCCGCTCAGCTCCTCAGCCGGCCAGAGCAGCAGCGCCTCGACCTCGAAACCGGCCTCGGCCAGGTATCGAGCCGCGACCAAGCCATCGCCGGCGTTATTGCCCTTGCCGCAGACGACCCGCACCGGCCCCTCCGGCGCCAACTCGCCGACCGCCTCGGCAACCGCTCGCCCGGCGGCCTCCATCAGCTCCAGCGAGGGAATCCCCAGCTCCTCGATCGCCCAGGCATCGACAGCGCGCATCCCGCCAGCGTCGTAGAGGGGGTTGAGCCACAGCTCCATGGAGGTTCACCCTAGCCTCGTTTAGGCACAACCCGTCGTGATGTTATGACATTTACAAAATGTCATTTGATTGATATTTTGTAAACATCATGATCTTCGAAACACCCGAACTCCGCGAGGACGAGCACGATGTTCTTGACCTGATTGCAGATCTCCGCCACGAGCTTCAAGACCGCGTGGCCGAGCCGAGCGCCTGGGCAGGGACCCTGCGAAAGATGGCATTCGCGCGGGCGGTCCAGGGCTCCAACAGCATCGAGGGCTACAACGCCTCCCTCGATGACGTCGTCGCTGCGGTTGAGGGCGAGCCGACCCTCGACGCAAACGAGGAGACCCAGCTTGCCCTCACCGGCTACCGAGACGCGATGACCTACGTTCTGCAGATAGCCGGAGATGACGCGCTCGAAATCGACGAAGGCCTGCTTAAGAGCCTGCAATTCATGATGATCAAGCACGACCTACGGAAGAACCCCGGCCAATGGCGGCCGGGCGACATCTACGTCAAAAGCGAGGACGGTGAAACGGTCTACGAAGGCCCATCCAGCGATGAGGTGCCAGCCTTGATTGCGGAGATGCTGCAAGAGCTTCGACGTGGCAAGAGCCCGATTCTGGTCAAAGCGGCGATGGCCCACCTTAATCTGGTTCTGATCCACCCATTCAGCGACGGCAACGGCCGCATGGGCCGTTGCCTCCAGACTCTCGTGCTGGCGCGCGACCGGATGCTGGCACCGGCCTTCTCCAACATCGAGGAGTTCCTAGGGCGGAATACTCAGGCCTACTACGACGTGCTTGCAGATGTCGGCGCCGGCTCATGGCATCCGGATCGCGATGCACGACCCTGGATTCGCTTCTGCCTGCGCGCCCATTTCCTGCAGATCCGGACCATGCAACGCAGGCGCGCTGAGATCGAGGAGCTGTGGAACGGCTGCGTGGCGCTGGCCGAAGGACACGGCCTGCCCGAGCGCTGCGCCGCCGCACTGGTCGACACGGCCTACGGCCTGCGGATCCGTCGAGGGAGCTATCAGGCCGCGGGCAAAGACATGACCGGCGATGAGATCAGCGATCAAACCGCCTCCCGAGACCTGAAGGCGATGGTCGACCTGGGACTGCTCGAAGCGGTCGGAGAGCGACGCGCCCGTTACTACCTTGCCGGCAGCGACGCCAGGCGACAACGCGAAGAGATTCGTTCCGCGCGCCCCTCACGAGAGGCGGACGATCCCTTCCGAATCGTCCGCGAGAGGCGCCAGCTCAGCCTGACCTGAGCCCCTACTTCAGGCCGACGATCAGCTTGGCCGTCGCCAGGTCGCCCTGGGTGGCCGTACCGAGGGCGAGGAAGCGGATGCTCTTTAGGTACTTCTTCGCCTCTTCGAAGCCTTCGTCGGAGCTGGGAATCAGTGCGTCGGCGAGGCTCAAAGCCGCTGGACCATCGGCGAAGCCACTGATAGCCGTGCCATGCAGAGAGGAGACGGCGTCGCTGTAGGCGGGGTCTTCGGAGAGCGTCTTGCCCTTGCCGGTTTCGCTGAGTAGACCATCGAGCGCGGGCGCGAGGCCGTAGCCGATCGCGACTCGTCCCTCTTTGGCGACAACCACGAGCGGCTTGTCGCCGAGTTCGTCGCTGCGGACCGAGAAGCCGCTGTACTTGCCGCTCAAAGCGGTGACGCCAGCGACGTGGACGCTGCGCAGCAGTTTGCCGATATTGGCGATCGTTTCGGTCGCCTGCGATCCCTTCGTGGTCAGCACCAGCGCCCCGCCGAGGCTGCTTTCGCTGGTGCCCGTGGCGAAGATCGCCGCATCCTGCAACGAGCCGGCGACGCCTTCCAGGTCGATGCCGAGTTCCTTCAGGCCCTTCTTCAGCTGGTTCGGTGGGACCGCGTCGGGAATCCCTTCTTTATCGAGGTTGTCGAGCGCTTCTTTCACCTGACCGCCGAAGCCGGATACGGCGAAGCCGGCGAAGGCGTCCCCCGGCAGCGAGCCCAGCAGCGACGAGGCGTCGCCGGTCGGCGCTTCCTTGCCGGCTAGATCGCTGCTGAATTCGACTGCCACCTGTTCAGAGCCTGGAACGACGCTGGCGACCGCCGTTGCTTCGCTGGGGTCGATGCCGGCGTTCTGCAGGATCTGACGCGCGGTCGGGTCGATCTGCCCACCCGACTGGTCGATCAGCTCGCCAACATCGACGTAAACGTCGGCGAGGCTGCCGTCCGAGGCGGCCGCAATCGCGTTGGCAAAGGTGTCTTCGCCAGCAAGCGAGTCGCCCTGGGAGGCGTCCACCGCTTCTTTGAAGACCTTCTCACCTTCGGCGATGACGAGGAAATCGCCGACCACGCCGATCGCATTTTCTTCCGAACCGCCGATCTCGTAGTCGACGTCTTCGTAGGAAGCCTGGCGATAGGGGTCGTCGCTGCCCTTGACCTGCGTGTCGATGAATTCCTGGGTGGCGTCGGTATCGGTCGATTCGACGATCACCCCGACCCCGCTGAAGTCACTGCCTTCGAGCTTCTCGAAGAAGGCTCCCCCACGCTCGCCTAGCCACGGTTCGACTTCCTTCGCGAAGTCGAACGGTTCACCGTCTTCCTGCGCCGAGCTTTCGAGTTTTTCGACGATGTATTCGCCGAGGTTGTCGATTCCGGCTACCCGCTCGGCGATCGCGTCGGTGTTCGACTTCAGCTCGCCCGAGGGCCGTACGGTGCCTTCGACGAAGACAGGGGTGCTAGGGGGCGCCAACGCGGCGACGTCAGAGCCCGAGGATCCGCTACCGCAGCCGGCAGGGAGGCCAATCAGGGCAGCCGCTGCGAACGCGGCAAAGAAGGGACGGGGCTTCATGCGGCCCGGCATCCTAGCGGTGCCGTCACTCGACCGTAACCGTCTTCGCCAAATTTCGGGGCTGATCGACGTTGAGACCGCGGGCGCGGGCAATGTTGTAGGCGAGCAATTGCAGCGGCAGGATCGCCAGGATCGGCTGCAGGATCCAGTCCGTGGCGGCGACCTCGATCGTCTGGTCGGCGACCGCGCCGGCCCGCTCCTCGCCCGCGGTGACGACCGCGATCGTCTCGGCTCCCCGCGCCCGCACCTCTTCGACGTTGGAGAGGACCTTGCTGAGGACCGGGCTCTCGGTCGCTACGCAGACGACCGGCGTCGACTCGTCGAGCAGGGCGATCGGGCCGTGCTTCATCTCGCCAGCGGCGTAGGCGTCGGTCGGGATGTAGGAGATCTCCTTCAGCTTCAGCGCCCCCTCGAGGCAGACCGGAAGGCCGATGTGGCGGCCGAGGTAAAGGAAGAACTGCCGGTCGGAGAACGCCGCCGAGACCTCGCGCACACGCTCCTCGCAGCCGGCCAGCGTCGTCTCCACCTTCGAGGGCAGCGACTTCATCTCGGCGATCAGCTCGGTAAGGCGCTCCGCAGGCAACGTTCCCCGTAGCTCAGCCAGCCGCAGACCGAGCAGGTAAATCGCCGCCACCTGAGCGACAAAGGTCTTGGTCGCGGCGACGCTGACCTCCATGCCGCTGCGGGTGTAGAGGATGGCGTCGGCGTCGCGCGTGGCCTGACTGCCCAAGATGTTGGTGATCGCCAGAACCGTCGCGCCGCGCCCGCGTGCGAGGCGCATCGCGGCCAGCGTGTCGGCCGTCTCGCCGGACTGGGTGATGCCGATCACCAGGTCGCCCTCCCCCACCACTGGGTTGCGGTAGCGGTACTCGGAAGCGATGTCCATTTCGACCGGCACCCGCGCCCACTCCTCGATCGCGTAGCGACCGACCAGGCCAGCGTGGTAGGAGGTGCCGCAAGCGACGATCACGATCCGCTTCAGGCCGCGCAGGAAGTCCTCGTCGAGCTCGACCTCGGAGAAGTCCACTCGGTCATCACCGGGCAGACGGTCGGCGATCGTTTCGGCGACGGCGTCCGCCTGTTCGTGGATCTCCTTCAGCATGAAGGTCTCGTAGCCGTCCTTCTCAGCGGCGGCCTCGTCCCAGTCGATCTCTTCGGCCGCCCGCTCTACCGAGTGGCCCTCGGCGTCGGTGATCGTTACCCCGGAGGCATCGATCGTGACGATCTCGTCGTTCTCGATCGCCACCGCATGGCGCGTCTCGGCGAGGAATGCGGGGATCGCAGAAGCGAGAAAGCTCTCGCCCTTGCCAACCCCGGCGACGAGCGGGCACTCCTTGCGCGCCCCGACGAGCTGGTCGGGGCGGTCGGCATGCATGGCGACAAAGGCATAGTGGCCGCGAAGGTCGGCGAAGGCGGCGCGGACGGCGGCGGCCAAATCGCCGTCGTAGTGCTGGGCGATTAGGTGGGCGACGACCTCGGCGTCGGTTTCGGAGCTGAACTCCTGCCCTTCGGACTCGAGCCGGGCGCGCAATCTGGCGTGGTTCTCGACAATGCCATTGAGAACGATGTGGACCCGATCGGAGGTATCGCTGTGCGGGTGAGCATTCTCCTCGGTGACCCGGCCATGGGTCGCCCAGCGCGTATGAGCGACACCGGTCGTCGCCGGCTCGGCGGCCACGGCGACGCCTCCGCCCTGCCCTTGCTCGTCCATCGCAGCCCGCAGGTTGGCGAGGTTGCCGACCGCGCGCACGCTGTCGACGTGCCCGTCCTCGATCACCGAGACGCCAGCGGAGTCATACCCCCGGTATTCGAGCTTCTCCAAACCGGCGACCAAGAGGTCGCGGCAGGGGCGTCCACCGACATATCCAACGATTCCGCACATAGAAGGCCGTCAAGGGTAGACGGTGGTTGGACTCAGCCCAGCTCTTGGCGGACTAGGTCGGCAAGGCGCTTGCAAACCGCGTCGGCCTCATCGGTGCTGGGCGCCTCGACCATGACGCGGACCAGCGGCTCGGTGCCGGAGGGGCGCAGGAGGACGCGGCCGCGCCCCTCCAGCTCGGCAGCCTCGCGTTCGACCGCCTCCCAGACTGTGGCCGCGCCGGCAATCGCCTCGCGCTCGGCGACCTCGACGTTAACCAGCTTCTGCGGCAGCTTCTCCATCGCCTCGACCGAAGCCAGGTCGCGTTCGCCAAGCTCTCGCATCGTCATCAGCGCCGCGGCGATGCCGTCGCCGGTGGCGGCAAAGCGCATGTCGATGATGTGGCCCGACTGCTCGCCGCCCAGCGCCCAACCGCGCTCGCGCAGCTCGTCGAGGACGTAGCGATCGCCGACCTTGGTCACCGCGACCTCGATCCCGTCGTCCTCCATCGCGCTGTGGAAGCCAAAGTTGCTCATCACGGTGACGGCGACGCCGCCGCCCAGATCACCGCGCTTGGCTTGGCCGCGCGCGAGCAGGGCGATCAGCTCGTCGCCGTCGTGAGTGCGGCCGCTGCCATCCACGGCCAAGACCCGATCGCCGTCACCATCGAAGGCGAAGCCGACGGTTGCCTCCGAGCCAGCAACGTGCGCGGCCAAGTTGCCAAGGTGAGTCGAGCCGCAGCCGTCATTGATGTTGCGCCCATCGGGCTCGGTGGCAATCGCCTCGACCTCGGCGCCGAGCCGTTGGAAGATCGCGGGAGCGACGCGGTGAGTGGCGCCGTTGGCGCAGTCAAGCGCGACCTTGATGCCAGAAAGATCGAGTGGGAACGCAGCCTCAAGGGCGCGCAGATAGTCCTCTTCGCCCCCATTCAACTCGCGGACGTGGCCCGCGTTTGCCGGCTTGGGCCCGGCCTCAAGCAGAGCCTCGATCTCGGCCTCGGCCTCGTCGCCGAGCTTCGTCCCGTTGCCGCTGAAGAACTTGATGCCGTTGTCCTTGTAGGGATTATGGGAAGCGGAGACGACCGCGGCGAGGTCGAGCCCTAGGCGTCTTATAAGGATCGCCGCAGCGGGCGTGGGCAGCACACCGCCGAGTAGCGCGTCGCCACCGGCCTCGGCGACTCCCGCAGCCAGCGCGGCTTCCAGCATCGGCCCCGACTCGCGCGTGTCGCGGATGATCAGCACCTGCGGCCGCGCGGCCTCCAACGACGCGGCCGCGGCCCGCCCCAGGGAGAGCGCCAGCTCGGCACTGAGGAACGTCCCAGCCTCCCCTCGGACCCCATCGGTTCCGAAGAGCTTGCGCTCCGTGCTCACAGCGGCCTGCTCAGCGCTTGCTGAACTGCGGCCGCTTGCGCGCCTTCTTCAGCCCCGCCTTGCGCCGCTCCTTGGCGCGCGCGTCACGGGTGAGGAAGCCTCGCCGCTTGAGCTCGCCACGCAGCTCGGGGTCGACCTCGATCAGCGCCCGGGAGATGCCGTGGCGCACCGCGCCGGCTTGGCCGCTGACACCGCCGCCGTGAACCCTGGCGCGGACGTCGACGCTGCTCTCGTAGCCGGTGATCGTGAGTGGCTGCGATGCCGTCGTCTGATGCAGGGGACGGGGGAAAAACTCCTCAAGGGGTCGGCCGTTGATCTCGATCTTGCCGCTGCCGGGAAGCAGAGTGACGCGGGCAATCGCGTTCTTGCGTTTGCCGGTCGCCAGATAGCGGGCGTCGCCCTCAATCTTGGCCGGCGCGCGGCTCGCGGCCTCCTCCTCATCGGCATCGCCGGTCAACGCCGCTTCGCGCCGCGCTTTCTCCTCTTCCTCGGCTTCCTTGCGCGCCTGCTCCTCAGCGCTCAGCGGCCGCTCGTCGGTCTCGACCGCGATCGGCTCCAGATCGGCGCCGGGAATAACGTCCTTCTTCTTCTCAGCCGGAGCCTCCTCGAGCTCCTCGGCCTCGTCCTGCTCGGCAACAGGAGACTCAGCTGACTCCTCCTCGACAGGACCCGCGTCCTGATCACCCTCGTCCTGAGCCGGAGTCTCCTGCTGCTCCTCGTCCTGCGCGTCTAAGTTTTTGCGCTCGTCGTCCGTCATTTGATCTCCATCGGCTGTGGTTTCTGCGCCGCGTGCGGATGATCCGGGCCGGCGTAGACCTTGAGCTTGGTCAGTTGCTTGCGGGCCAGGCGGTTGCGGGGAAGCATTCCCTTCACCGCCTTGCGGATCACCTCCTCGGGGCGACGGTCGAGCATCTCGGCCAGCGTGCGGGACTTGATCCCGCCGGGATAGCCACTATGGCGCCAGTAGCGCTTCTGCTCCATCTTTTTCCCGGTCACCCGGATTTTCTCGGCATTGATAACGACGACGAAGTCGCCAGTGTCGACGTGCGGCGTGTACTCGGGCTTGCGCTTACCGCGCAGCGCGTCGGCGATCCGCGTCGCCAAGCGGCCCAGGGTCTGGCCCTCGGCATCGACGATAAGCCAGTCACGCTGGCGATCGGTGGGTTTGGCGACGTAGGTCTTCATCAGAGAAAAGCCGCGGGGAGGCCCCAGCGGCTCCGGGATGATAGCCGTCAACTCGACTCCGCGCGCCTGGACCACCCTGTGACCGAAGCGAGGTCTATACTGCCGCGCCAGCAATAGCCGAATCCCGGCCGCACAGCGGGCGGGAGCGGAGGAACCGCAGGGACTCTTGCAGGTCCCAGGGGCGAATCGGACGAAATCGATCCGTAGCGCATCTCTTTCAGCGCGAGCCCGACAGCTAACTCCGTAGGCGAACGAGAGAGAGGGCACGTGGCACGCAGCAGAGCTGGCGCCGAGCCTTGGCTTGGTGGATCAATATCGATAATCGTGGCGGCGGCCCTCTTCGCCTGCTTCACCACGTCTGCATCAGCGGTAACGGGTGGCGCACCGACCCCGGGCGGCAGTGCCCCGCCCCCTCCTAGCCACAGCGGCTCTCCGGACCCTGCTCCGACGGCTGGAACCCTGAGCCTGATCTCGGCAAAGACTTGGCCGCGAAAGTCTTTTTACTACGGCGCCCGCACGCCCCGCCTGCGCTACGAAATTGGCAGCGATCAGCCCAGCAACGACCTGCGCGTCGACGTTGTCGACGAAAACGGCGACGTGATGAGGAGCTTCTACCGCAACGATGTCGCCCCGGAAACGCCTGACAGTGTCCGCTGGGACGGGACCGGGGGTGACGGCCGGCCCGCCAAGAACGGCCACTACTCGTTCCGGATCGTGCCGCAGCCGGGTGGCGGGGTTGCGCGTCGCGCCACTTCTTCGACCTCCGCGGAACCGCTCAGCCTCAGCTTCGACCTCTACGGCTACGCCTTCCCGATCCTCGGCGCACACGACTACGGCGGCGCTGCCGGCCGCTTCGGTGCGGGGCGCTCCGGCCACACCCACGAGGGCCAGGACGTAATGGCTGACTGCGGAACGCCGCTGGTCGCCGCCCGAGGCGGCCGCGTCCAATACTCCGGCTACCAAGGGGCTGCGGGCAACTACATCATCATCGACGGCAAGGGCACCGGCTTCGATTTGGGCTATATGCACCTGCTCGAACCTTCGCCGCTACAAGAAGGAATGACGGTCCGCACCGGCGAACCGATTGGTGTCGTCGGGCAGACCGGCGACGCCACCGCCTGCCACCTTCACTTCGAGATCTGGACCGCCCCTGGCTGGTACGAAGGCGGCAGCCCGATCGATCCGCTGCCCTACTTAAAGCAGTGGGACGAATACTCATAGTGAACCGTTTCTGAGAACGGGTCTCATTATCTGATACGTTCCCGGCCGTGAGTTGGGCCGAGACAGCAATTCAGCGCCTTGATGAGGCCGGATACCGCAGTGGCGCGGCCCGGCGCGAGGTGATCGAGTTGCTGGCCGCAGAACCCTGCGCGGTAACGGCATTGGAGATCGACCGACGGCTCGATTCGGTCGGCCGGGCGAGTGTCTACCGCACGCTGGATCAGCTCGACCGGCTCCACCTCGTGCAGCGGGTCGAGATCGGCGGCGATGCGGCTGGATACGAGCGGGTTGACGCCGAACAGCACCATCATCATCTGGTCTGCGATGAGTGCGGCCGCCTCTCCCCCTTTGCCGATCGCTCGCTCGAGCAGGCGATCGAGGCCGTCAGCCGCGCGGCCGACTTCGAAGTCGCCGCCCACGACGTGGTCCTGCGCGGCCGCTGCCCGGACTGTAAGACGACGGCTTAGGAGGCAACGTGCCCGCCGTAGCAATACCCCTTGCCGGGCTCACGGTGCTGGCGACGCTGATCGGCGGGCGGATCGCGCTGCGCCTCTCGCACACGCTGCCGACGGTGATCGCGCTGACCGGCGGGGTCGTGGTTGCCGTCGCCCTCTTTGATGTCCTGCCGGAGGGGATCGACCAAGTCGGCGACACGCAGAAGGCCACGGCGCTGGTGGCCGTCGGCTTCCTCGCCTTCTTCTTCGCCGAGCGCGCCCTCGTCCTTCACCACCGCGACGATCCGGACGAGGCCCGCGCCCACGAGCGTGTCGGCGTCCTCGGCGCCCTGGGACTATCGGTCCACAGCTTCATTGATGGGCTCGGGATCGGCCTTGCCTTCGGCCTCGACTCGACGACCGGATTCCTCGTCTTCATCGCGGTGATCAGCCACGACTTCGCTGACGGCCTCAACACCGTCAGCTTCGTGCTGAGCCAATCGGGCGATCGCAAGCAGGCGGCGAAGTGGTTGCGGATCGATGCGATCGCGCCTCTGCTCGGCGCGATCGTCGGCTCACTCGCAGACATTCCCGCGCAAACGCTCGGGTACATCCTCTGCCTCTACGGCGGTTTCTTCATATATATGGGGGCGACCGACCTACTGCCCGAGGCGCACGCCCACGCCTCCTGGCGAAAAGTCGGCCTGACCGCTTCCGGCTTCGCGCTGATCTTCGTGATCACCCGCCTCGCCGGCGTGTAGTCGTTTTCAGTTGTCGAGGAAGCGGCGCAACGAGCGGCGCGCCGCTGGCAGGCGGCGACCAGCATCGAGCTCGCGAATCGCGATCTCGGCGGTCATCGCCGCCAATAGATGCGAGGCAGCAGTGGCGTCGGGCCAGCCCATCGCCTTGAAGCTGGGCACGGCGCTGGCCGCGAAGCGCTCGTGTCGAGCGGACATAACCGCGTTGAGGGCGGGGTCGGAGCGCGCCTCCAAGGCCAGGGCCTTCACCGCACGATCGTCAAGGCAGGTGTCGAGGTAGGCCTCCACGCCGCTAACGATCCGGTCCGCGCCTGGCGAGGTCCCCTCGGTGGCCAAGGCTACGGCGTCTTGAACGCGGGAATGAAACCGCTGGTGGAGCGCGTCAACGAAGGCGGCGCGATCGGCAAAGTGGACGTAGAAGGTGCCCTTCGCGACCCCGGCCTCGGCGACGACCCGATTGACGCTGAGGCCGCTCAGACCGTGGCCCTCAGCGACAGTGACGCCGGCGTCCAGAAGCGCCTCGCGAGTGCGGCTGCCGGCGGCAGTAATAGCTTCGGTGGGCACGACGACAGGCTATCTGACCGATTGGTCACTCAACATGACCGATCGGTCAGTCACGTGCTAAGGTCGCGCCCATGCCGCTGCTCGAGACCGCCACGGGGCCGATTGCCTATGACGATCTGGGTGAGGGCGACCCGATCGTCCTGCTGAGCAGCGGCGCCCACGACCGCCACGACTGGGACGGCCTTCGCGGCCTCCTCCCATCGCGCTTCCGCTCGATCGCTGCGGACTGGCCCGGCCATGGCGAGTCCCCACTGGGCAAAGGCCCAGCCACGGCAATGCGCTTCGCCGACCTGAGCGAGGAACTGGTCGAGCGCCTCGCCCCCGACGGTGCAATCGTCGTCGGCAACTCGGTTGGCGGCTTCGCCGCCGCCCGGCTTGCCATCCGCCGCCCCGAGCTGGTGCGTGGCCTGGTCCTCGTCGACAGCGGTGGGTTCATCGGCCGCCCGCTCCAAGTGCGCGCCTTTTGCGCCCTGATGGCCCGGCGACGCTTTCTGCGTGCGATCTACCCCTGGTTCGCCAACCGCTACATGCGTCCAGGTAGCGACGAGGATCGCCGCGTCCGCGATCTCGGCATCGCGACCACCCGCGAGGACCCCGGCCTGCGTGCAGTCAGCGAGCTGTGGGGCAGCTTCGCCTCGCCTGAACACGACCTGCGCGGCGGGGCCCGCTCGATCTCAGCCCCCACCCTGGTCCTCTGGGGCAAGCACGATCCGGTTATCCCGCTCAAGGTCGGCGAGTGGCTGGCCGGGGAGATCCCCGGTGCCGAGCTCACCGTATTCGACACCGGCCACGCCCCTGCCGTGAGC